>Ga0210402_10000097_pt1 | contig 96443 bp, 86 predicted proteins | sample IncBWC7MmetaG_FD_161055 | JGI IMG/M metagenome (GOLD analysis project Ga0210402, IMG submission 161055) | Forest soil microbial communities from Barre Woods Harvard Forest LTER site, Petersham, Massachusetts, United States - Inc-BW-C-7-M | ecosystem: Environmental > Terrestrial > Soil >...
TCCAACCGCGGTGCCGGCGATGCTGCTCGTCGTGTTGTTGGAGCCGAGCGCCACGTTGCCGTCGGTGGATTGCGAACCGCCGAAGCCGGAAGCCCACACGCTCCAGCGCGGCTCGTAAGTTTTCGTGGAGGGGGCAGCCTTTGTGAACATCGCAAACGCGTCGGTACTCTTGCCGCTTGCCGCATAGGCGCTCAAGCGGCCATCTTCCTCGGCATATCCCAGCGCCGCCGACGAACCGGTGAGGCTGCCGCCACGGCCCATGAACGGATCGGTCATCACGCCCATGAACTGGCTCATGGCGTTGAACGTCGTCTGCTGTGAACCGGTCGCGGTCTCGCCGGAAACTTGCGTCAGCGCGTTTGTGAGCGAAGCGCCTGAAAGCGAGAACAGATTGAAAAAGCCTTGCGGCAGGGCGCCCCCATTGAAGGCATTATTGACGGCGTTTGCGATATTTTGCTGGTTGCCGTTCAACCCGCCGCCCGAGCCCAGACTTGCGTTCAGCGTCAGGAAAACGTCGGTCGAGGTCTCGCTCAGGCTTGCCGTAAATCCCGGGGTGAGGCTTTGAACGCCAGCGAATGTCGTGCCGCCGAGGAAACCCAGGTTCGAATGCAGGATGTCATAGCTCTTCATGCCCTGGGCGCCGCCCGTGACCGCGACCTGCACCGTCCCTCCAAGCTCCGTAGCCATCGTGACCCTGGTCTGGCTGGCGCTGGCACCCACCTGCACCAGATAAAATGCGTTCGGCTGAAAACTGAGATCGCCGACAATCGTCAGTGTGCCGGTTGGGTTCGCCGCATTGCCGGGCGCCAGTGTGCCGCCAGTGCCGATTCCAGCCCCGGAGCCGAACGTGCCGGTGCCCGACAGCGTGGCGCCAGGACCCGCGAACGCCGGACTTACGATCGAACCATCCACCTCCAGCGTGCCGCCGAGCACGAAGGTTGGGCCCGTATAGGTGTTGTTGCCCGTGAGCGCGAGCGTGCCGGTACCAACCTTGATGATCGGGACGTTACCTATGGCAGCAACGCCGGTGATCACGCCGGAGAAGGTGGTCGAGAGATTGTTGCCGCCGACGGTTACCTGATTGTTCCCAAGATTGACGGTTCCTCCGCCCTCGATCGAGCCGGCGCTGATATTGCCGTCGCCATTGGGTCCGGTGCTGGCGGAAAAATTGAATGTCGCGTGAGGATCACTGTTAATCAGGCGCGCATTGCCGCCGGTGCTGTTGTCGCCAAAATTGACAGAGCCGCTATTGGTGATCGTGGCGCTGCCGGCGGTGCTGGTGCCGGAAAACTGCATAAGGCCGCCAGCCTTGTTGATGATGTTGGCGCTCGCAGCCGTGCTGTTGTTGAATGAAAGACCGCCGCCGTTGTTGTTGGTGATGGTGGCGCTACCGGCATTGGTACCGGTGTCGAATATGACGGTGCTGCCGGCGTTATTCGTGATGATGGCGTTGCCGGCGGTGCTGGCGCCTGATTCGAAGTGGGTGATGCCGCCGTTATTGTTCGTAATATTGGCGTTGCCCGCCGTGCTATTGCTAAGAAATAGAGTGCTTCCGCCAGCGTTGTTGGTGATGATGGCGTTGCCGGCGGTGCTGGTGCCTGATGTGAACTCGGTGATGCCGCCGTTATTGTTCGTAATATTGGCGTTGCCCGCCGTGCTTTTGCTAATAAATAGAGTGAAGCCCCCGGTGTTGGTGATGGTGGCTCTGCCGGCCGTGGTGCTGGCGGAGAAGGTGGTGGCGCCGCCGTTGATGTTCGTGATGGTCGCGTTGGCGGCGGTAGCGGTGTCGGGACCTCCGGGCGAGGAGCCGAACCGGGTGATGCCATTGTTATTCGTGATGGTGGCGCTGCCCGCGGTGCTGGTATCGCCGAACTCGGTGATGCCGTTGCTGTTATTTGTAAAGGTGGCGTTGCCGGCGGAGCTTCCCAAATTGAAGGTGATGATGGCTTGTTGCGAGGCGCCGCCGCCGTTATTTGTGAAGCTGGCGCTGCCCCCGTTAACGACGATTCCAACGCTATTGAAAACCAGGGTGTTTCGGTTGGTACCGCCGCTGAGCGTGAAGGAATAGTTCGACGCCCCGGCATTGAAGGTAAATCCGTCGAGGATGCTGTCGGTCGCCGAAAAACTGATGTTGGTGCCGGTTGACGCGCCGAAGGTGGCGGTGCCGGTCTGTGTCACGCTCCCGGGCGCCGTGGCCGGATTCCAGTTCGCGTTCGCATTGAAATCGAGCGTGCCGCCGACCGGACCCGCGACGGTCGGAGTGGTGAGCCAGGTCGCACTTTGCGCGAAAACCGGCGACCCTAGGGCCAAGGCTCCGATCAAGCCTGCGATAGCCGCCGCCACCAGCGACGCGGCGGGCCTTACATGCTTGCTTGCCCGGCCACTTGCCGCAACGCCCCTATTCTCAGCTAGAGCCAAAACTTGGCCCTTCCGGATCGCCCCCTGGCGATGGCCGGATTCGCTGAACTTTTATGGCCGAATATCCGCCAGCGCGCCACGATATGATCATCAACATGATTTACGGCGCTTTTGAAAAATGCCTGCTGTTGCGCGTCGGCTACGATCACGCCCAAGCGGGCTTCGACCTCGCAGGCGGGTCAAGCCCGGCAACGACGGATTCGTGCAAACTTCTCGCCCAACGGCTGAGCAGACTTGCCGCCTTATTTGAGCTTGCTTGCGCTCATCCGGAGCGCGACGATCGCACCAAAAGTTCCAGCCTTCGCGAGAAAGTCCCATGACCAGACTGACCCGTTTTGCGGTTGCACCGCTCCACACCATGACCCGCCGCCTCGCCGACGTTGCATCGGGCCGCCTCTCGCCCGATCTTGTCGTCACCGGCGCGCGGGTGCTCTCGACCTATTCCGAGCGCATCCTCAAAGGGAGAGAGGTCTGGATCACGGGCGGCCGCATCGCGGCGGTGAAGGGCGCGGGCGCCGCGCGCAAGATTTTTGGCGACGTTGCGCTCTATGATGCGGCTGGCGGCATCGTCGCGCCGGGGCTCGTCGATCCCCACATCCACATCGAATCCTCGATGGTGACGGCCTGCGCCTATGCCGAGGCCGCGCTGCTCAACGGCACCACTACGATCTTTTGTGATAGCCACGAGATCGGCAACGTCATGGATGTCGCCGGCGTCGAGGCGATGCTTGAAGATGCGCGCGAGGCGCCGCTCTCGATCTTTCTGACCGTGCCCTCGACGGTTCCTGCGACCTCCGCCGCGCTCGAAACCGCGGGCGGCGACCTGACGCCGGACAAGATTGCGGGGCTTTTCGACCGCTGGCCGGAGGCGGTAGCGCTCGGCGAAAAAATGGATTTCGTGCCCGTCACCATGGGCGATGAGCGCAGCCACGCCATTCTTGCCGCTGCACTCAAGCGCGGCCACCCGGTGTCGGGTCATGTCTATGGCCGTGAGTTCGTCGCGGCCTATGCCGCCAGCGGCGTCACCGACACCCATGAGGCGATCGACCGCGATATCGCCGACGACCTGCTCGATGCCGGCGTCTGGGTGTTTTTGCGTGGCGGACCGCCGACCACGCCCTGGCACAGCCTGCCGCAAGCGATCCGCACCATCACCGAGCTCGGCGCCTCGCACAAACGCACGGCCGTGTGCACCGATGATCGCGACGCCGACGATCTCTTCCTGTTCGGTCTCGACTGGGTGGTACGCGAGGCGGTGAAAGCCGGGTTGTCACCGGAGCAGGCGTGGTCGATGGGATCGCTTCACGGAGCGACGCGCTTTGGCATGGAGAACGACATCGGCGGGCTGGGAGGCGGTCGCCGTGCCGACCTTGTCCTGATGGACGACAATCTGAAGCCGCAATGCACCTGGTATGGCGGCGAACTCGTGGTCGAGCACGGCAAGATCACGCCGCGGCTGGATGCCGCGCTGTCGCAGCGCTATCAATATCCGAAGGCCGCCTACAACACGGTGAAGCTGCCGGCAGAGCTCAAGCTGACGCCTGCGATGCCGGCAAAGGCCTGCACCGTCAATGCGATCAGGACCGCGCTTCCCGGCATCACCTTGATCCACGAGAAAATCACAATCGAGCCCGCCAGGGATTGGCCGACCCTGTTTGAGCGCCATGGCCTCTGCTTCGTGACCGTCGTCGAACGTCACGGCAAGTCGAACGGCAATGTCGCCTATGGGCTGCTCAGCAATTTCGGATTAAGCCGCGGCGCGGTCGCCTCAAGTGTGGGACACGACAGCCACAACATCGTCATCGCCGGAACCAACGAGGCCGACATGCAGGTCGCGCTCGCCGCGATCAAGGAGAGACAGGGCGGCGTTTGCGTCGTCGCGGCAGGCAAGGTGAGGGCCCTGGTGCCGCTGCCGATCGCAGGCCTGCTCTCGAACAAGAGGATCACAGAAGTCGCCGAGGAAGTCAGGCAGCTCAAAAAAGAATGGGCCGAGGCCGGCTGCACCATCCCCTATATGGGCTTCAATCTGATCCCGCTCTCGGTGATCCCGGAAATCCGCATCACCGACAAGGGTCTGGTGCTGGTGCCGCAGATGGAGCTCGCGCCGCTGTTCGAGTAGGACGCAACGTGGCTATATGAGCCCTGATTTCTACGCCACCTGTGCTGGGGGCGCACAACGCGCCGTCTTCCAAAGTTGTGCGGATGCAGTGTGCCAATCAAACGCGTGATTGCCTGGACCATGTTGCTTCAGATGCTCGATGCGCGCGACAGCTTCCTCGACGCTCGGCCGGTGACCGGCCGGCACCCACCACAACACAACTGACGGCCCGTCGAAATGCTCAAACCAATCGGCACGGCGACCATAGAAACGCTTGTAGATGGTCTGCCAGACAAAGCGCTCAAGCGCGTCGACGCTCTCCCAAACTGAAAAATTGACGATGATTCGCCCCTCGGCATAAGTTCGCGTGTTGGTGGCGTTGCCGCTGGCGTCTAAACAAGATATCGCAGCGTAACAAGCCAGAACGCGACCAGAGGTGGCAAGGATTACGGGGGAGTGATTACAAGTCCTTTCACCCAAATTTCGATCTAAGCGGTTGAGAGCGCCGCGCTTTTTTGCAGCCCTGCCACATCGTGGGAAAGCTGACAGCATTCGATTGAGATCGCGCACACAGTTGAGCGAAGCTCGCACATCGGCAGGCCAAGGAGGCGCGACATGGCGAAAATGCGGGCGATCGATGCGGCGGTCAGGATTCTGGAAAAGGAAGGTATCGTTTGCGCGTTCGGCGTGCCGGGCGCTGCGATCAATCCGCTTTATTCGGCGCTGAACAAGCGCGGATCGATCGCCCACATTCTCGCCCGTCACGTCGAGGGCGCGTCCCACATGGCCGAGGGCTACACCCGTGCGAAGGCCGGCAATATCGGCGTCTGCATCGGCACCTCGGGTCCGGCCGGAACCGACATGATCACGGGTCTCTATTCGGCGATTGCGGATTCGATTCCGATCCTTTGCATCACCGGGCAGGCGCCGCGCGCACGCCTGTACAAGGAGGATTTTCAGGCCGTAGACATCGAGTCGATCGCAAGGCCGGTGACCAAGTGGGCGGTGACCGTGCGCGAGCCTGCGCTGGTGCCACGTGTCTTCAGCCAGGCCTTCCACATCATGCGATCGGGCCGTCCGGGTCCGGTGCTGATCGACCTGCCGCTCGACGTTCAGCTTGCGGAAATCGAATTCGATCCCGACACCTACGAGCCGCTGGCCCTCTACAAGCCTGCCGCCACGCGCAAGCAGATCGAGAAGGCTCTCGAGATGCTGAATGCGTCGGATCGTCCGCTGATCGTGGCGGGCGGCGGCATCATCAATGCCGATGCCTGCGATCTGCTGGTGCAGTTTGCCGAGACCGTCAACGTCCCTGTTGTGCCCACGTTGATGGGATGGGGCGCCATCCCCGACGATCACGAGCTGATGGCGGGAATGGTGGGTCTGCAGACCAGCCATCGCTACGGCAATGCCACCATGCTGCAATCCGATTTCGTGCTCGGAATAGGCAATCGCTGGGCCAACCGGCACACCGGTTCGATCGAGACCTACACCAGGGGACGCACCTTCGTGCATGTCGATATCGAGCCGACCCAGATCGGGCGGGTCTTCAATCCCGATCTCGGCATCGTGTCCGACGCCAAGGCAGCGCTCGAACTGTTCGTCGCGGTTGCCGGTGAGTGGCGCAAAGCCGGCAGGCTCAAGCAGCGTCAGTCGTGGCTTGCCGCGTGCAGGGATCGCAAGGCCACGATGCTGCGCAAGAGCAGTTTCGACAACGTGCCGATCAAGCCGCAGCGCGTCTACGAGGAGATGAGCAAGGCGTTCGGGCGGGATACCTGCTACGTCAGCGTCATCGGACTGTCGCAGATCGCCGGCGCCCAATTCCTCAACGTCTATCGGCCGCGCAACTGGATCAATGCCGGACAGGCCGGCCCCCTGGGCTGGACGCTGCCGGCGGCGCTCGGCGTGCGGGCCGCCGACCCCGAGCGCGAAATCGTGGCGCTCTCGGGCGACTACGACTTTCAGTTCCTGATCGAGGAGCTGGCGGTCGGCGCCCAGTTCAAATTGCCCTACATCCATGTCGTCGTGAACAACTCGTACCTCGGACTGATCCGCCAGGCGCAGCGCGGTTTCGACATGGATTATCAGGTGCAATTGTCGTTCGAGAACATCAACGCGCCCGAAATCGGGGTCTATGGCGTCGACCATGTTGCGGTCGCCACGGGGCTCGGCTGCAAGGCGATCCGGGTCACCGACCCCAGGCATGCGCAGGCCGCGTTTGCGAGCGCGCGCGAGCTCATGAAAAAACATCGCGTGCCGGTCGTGGTGGAATTCATCCTCGAACGCGTGACCAACATCGCGATGGGCACCGAGATCGACAACTTCGTCGAATTCGAAGAGATTCTCGATCTGCCGCTTGACGGCGCATCTGACGTTGCCGAGGAAAAGCAAGAAGAGCTGGAGCCGGCCTAAAGCCGAATGAAGCTTGGTTGAATCGCTTCGACTAATTCAGTTCACCTCTCCCCGCTGGGGAGAGGTCGATTTGCGCAGCAAATCGGGTGAAGGGCCATGCTTTTACGAACGAGCGCACCCCCTCATGCCAACCCTCTCCCCTTGGGAGAGGGAGCACGCCTTCGTCGCGGTGACGGTTCAACCCAATCTCATCATGCTTTAGGTCCTCGCGAAACAGGACCAGGCCGAGCGTATGCAGGGCATCACAACGGCTCGCGTACGCCGAGCCCGAGCATGAAGCGCTCCCGGATCTGCACGGGATCGCGGCGGGTCGTCGCGGTCCCCGGCCTGTCATCGATGCGAACGCCGATCAGCATCGGCCCGGACGCGGAGAGGGATTGATCGATCAGCCGCTCGAAATCCTCTTCGTCGGCAGCCCACGCGCTGTTGACTAATCCCGAACTGACGGCGATCGCAACGAGATCGGCAACCCGCGCCGCCGGCGTCGGTTGGGCGCCGGTGATCTGGTAAATGCCATTGTCCATCACCACCATGGTGAGATTCTCAGGCTTGAGCGTCGCAATGGTCGACAGACAACCTAATTGCATCAACAGCGAACCGTCGCCTTCAAGCGCGAAAACACGCCGGTTCGGCTGCGCCAGCGCAACGCCAAGCGCGATCGGGAAGGCGAGGCCCATGCTGCCCAGCATGTAGAAGTTTTGCGGGCGATGGCCGGCCGCCCAGAGATCGAAATTGGTGTTGCCGATCCCGCCGATCACGGCCTCTTCGTTCTTCAGCCTGGCGATCAGCCGTGAGGTGACATCGAAACGGTTCATCACCTTGGTGTTGCGGGCAGGGTGGTTTTCTTTCATGCGCTCGCTCACTTGTCGAAGACCTTGCCGCCGGTCAACAGCGGCGAAAGGATCAGCGCCACCGGCGCCTGTGTGGTGACCGCCTGCTTGATCGATCGGTCGGCGATGAACTCGAATTCGTCGAGCCTGGTCACGGTATGGTGCTCCATGGCAAGCGAGTCGAGCACCGGGCGCATGGTGCGGCAGACCAGCGACTGCCCGTAGTTGAACTCGCCAAGCGTGCCGCGCTCGGACACGAACATGATCAGCGGAATCTGATAGGGGATCGCGAGCGAGGCCAGCACATTGGCGAGTGTCGCAAAGCCGGACGTCTGCATCAGCACCGCGCCGCGCATGCCGCCCATCCACGCGCCGGAAATGATGCCGACTGCTTCTTCCTCGCGCGCAGCCGGAAAAGCGGTGAAGAACGGATCGGCGTGAATTTCCCGGATCAATCGCGTCAGCACGCGATCGGGAACGTAAGTCACGAGCCTGACGTCGTTGCGCTTGAGCGTTTGCAGCACGATTTCGTGCCAGGGCCTCTCACCCGAAACGATCGGCGACGCTTGTCCATCGGTTGCCGCCATTCAATCCTCCTTCAGCTCGCCAGCACCTTACGCAACATGATCGCGACCGCGGGAAAACTTGACGCGATCGGTGGGATTGTCAACATGTGCCGATCGTGGCTAGTGGTCCGGTTCTAACATTCGCATCCCTCCTCGGCAGGCGCGATCTGCGCATGCGAGCTATCTGGCGGCGGGCGCGAGCCGTAAGACGAAACGATCATATCGGGAGGACGCCTTGAGACTGAGGTTCTTGCGCCGCAGCTTGCTGGGCCGGCGGCTTCCTGCAATCGCCGCGACGGTGGCGATGTTCGCGAGCGGCGCGGTCTCGGCGCAGGCACCGTTTCCCGCCCGGCCCGTGCATGTTTTCGTGCCGTATTCGCCCGGCGGCGGGGTCGACATCCTGGCACGCACGCTGGGCGATGCGGTCTCGCGGAAATGGGGCCAATCGGTCGTGGTCGAGAACCGGCCGGGGGCGGGCGGTGTCGTTGCCTCGCAGGCGCTGGCGGCGTCGGCTCCCGACGGCTATACCCTGATCGTGGTGGCAAGCGGTCACGCCACCAATCCGCTTCTGTATGCAAAAATTCCCTACGACACCTTCAAGGCTTTCACGCCGATTTCGCTGCTCGCCTCATCGCCCAACATTCTTCCGGTCCGCGCCGATTCTCCGTTTCGGACGCTCGGCGACGTGATCGCGCAGGCGCGCGCCAAACCCGGAAGCCTGTCCTTCGGTCATGCCGGCAATGGTACATCGACGCATCTGGCAGGAGAGCTTCTCAAGAGCCTCGCCAGAATCGACATCGAGGCCATTTCGTACAAGGGTGGCGCGCCTGCGATCAACGATCTCCTCGGCGGACAAATCCAGATGTCGTTCAACAACGCCCCTGAAGCGCTGGGACAACTGGAAGCCGGTACGCTGCGCGCGCTTGCGGTCACGACCGCCTCGCGGAGCCCGTTCCTTCCCGATGTGCCTGCGATGGCCGAAACCGTGCCCGGCTACGATACGGAGGTCTGGTGGGGATTGTTGGGGCCTGCCGGCATGTCTTCCGAGCTCGCTGCAAAACTTTCCCGCGATTTCGTAACGGCGTTGAACACCGCGGAAGTCAATGAGCGGCTGGCCAAGCTCGGCGCCTCGCCGATCGGTAGCTCGCCGGAAGCATTCGACGCGAGAATCCATGCCGAGTACGAAAAATGGGCCCCGATCATCAAGGCCGCCGGCATCAAGGCCGAATGATTTCGACGCGCGCCGCATTCTAGTGCTCCGATTCCGAAGCTCGCAAATATTCGCGGCGACCTCTGATGCGAACCTTGGAGTCAAAAGAGCACCAGCAAGCTACGGTTTTTGAATTTGAAGTTCCTATAATGAGATTGCAGCAACCCTGATGGGAACTTCAAATTTACCGCACTCGTGACAGATCCCGCCAACCTCCACGGTTTTGAAGAACTGAAAGTACCTCGATGATGTCCGTCAACAACAAGCGTGTGTTCTACGTCAGATATCTCGCCAACGAGATCTATGCCGACATCTTGCGGGCGCGGCCCGATGTTCGGCTCGACCGGCTCGAGAACGAAAGTCCCGATGAAGTTTCTGCGCCGATCGTGGCCGCAGCGCATGCCTACCAGGTTGGAGCTGCGCGCGATGAACTGGCGAGGCATTTCCACGTCGATCAGGACTTGCTCAAACGCGCACCGAACCTGCTGATCGTTTCCAGTAACGGCGCCGGCTACGATCCTGTCGACGTCGAGGCCTGCACGGCCGCCGGCGTGGCCGTGGTGAACCAGTCCGGCGGCAACGCCCATTCGGTCGCCGAACACGCACTCGCGATGCTGATCACGCTCTCCAAGCGCATCATCCAGGCCGACCGCGCGATCAGGCGTGAGGCGAATGTCAACCGCAACGCGCTGATTGGAACGGAAGTGCAGGGCAAGACGATCGGCATTGTGGGTTTGGGCAATGTCGGCCGCCGCACCGCCGCGCTTTGCAAGGGCCTGCTTTCCATGAACGTGATCGCCTACGATCCCTACCTCTCGGCGACCGAGATGGCCGAGCGCGGCGGCGAGAAGGTCACGCTGGAGGAGTTGCTGCGCCGCTCGGATTACGTCTCGATTTCCTGCCCGCTGACGAAGGAAAGCCGCGGCATGATCGGTGCGCGGGAATTCGCGCTGATGCAGCCGCATGCCTATTTCATCACCACCGCGCGTGGCTTCATCCACGACGAAGCGGCGCTGGAGCAGGCCTTGCGCAACAAGAGCATCGCGGGCGCGGGCCTTGACGTGTGGGCCAAGGAGCCGCCGCCGCCCGATCACCCGCTGCTGCAGTTCGACAATGTGCTGGCAAGCCCGCATACGGCGGGCGTGACCCGGGAAGCGCGGGAGAACATGGCAAGGATTGCGGCGGAGCAACTGCTGGATGCGCTCGACGGCAGGCGGCCGCCGCGCCTTGTTAATCCGCAAGTCTGGCCGGCTTACGTCCGGCGCTTCGAGCGCACCTTTGGATTCAAGCCGGGCTAGGACGTCAGTTGAATGCTCGCTTTTCGTTTCAGCGGCGAGCTTTGCGTGATGTCGGTCGAAGAAGATTTTCTTCGTCGCCACCGTCATGGCAACAATGAATCAGCTGCCATGTACGGCATAGACGCTCGCCGCATTGCTATTTTCGCCGTGGGCTCGACACGGGCGCGGTGGACGCCCATACCCCGGTTCCAGGTTCGACCTTGACCGGATGCCTTAGCCGAGGCGGCAGGAATCATCGACATGCGCCACCTGAATTCATTGCTGCGTTCCAGGCGATCCCGGATCGGACGCCGTCTGGCCCAGATCGTCGCCATTGCGGCCGCGAGCCTGCCGGCCGCCGGCGCGTAGGCCATTTCCGGATCGAAATCGCGTCGCCGCGTTTTTGACGTTCTTCGAAACTACCAGCCTTTGCGAACGTCGGCATGTGCCCGACGTGTCGAGAGTGGCTTCGGCGAAGGACGATTGCGGCGTGCAAACATCATCAAACCTCATCCCCCAACCCAGGCCGTTGCGCTGGCTTGTGGTCACAGGCGCCCTTTGTCTTTTCATCGGAAGTGCGGCACACGCCCAGAATCTCGATCAGGGCAAGTCGGGTCCGCGTTTGTTTGCCGATAGCTGCGCCACGTGTCATCGCAGCGCCCGCGGCCTTGCCAAGGGACGCTTCCGTTTCACGCTGTTTATGTATCTGAAAGACCACTACGCGACGAGCTCGGGTACGGCCTGGGAGCTCGCTTCCTATCTGGAGTCCGCAGATATTCCCCAGCGAGGCCGGGCGCGTTCGGCCGCGGCGGTTCGGCCGTCCCCCGCAAGCCCGACGGCAGGACCCGCGATTCGTCCGCCGCTGCCGGTGCCATTGCAGTAGCACGTGGAAGCCTATGCGCGCGGCCGTGCGGTTCGGCGCATGGCGCAGGACGGCCAGCAAACCCGCGCGGAATTGAGCCGCAATGTCAGCCAAGTTCCGGGCTACTTTCGCCCCCTACTGATTCGGCGAGTGGGCGTCGAGGATATTGCCGAGGATATTGCCATGGCATTTTTCAAGCGAGAGATTAGTCCCGTCGAGCGGTTCGAGACTGTGCTCAGGGAGAAGCGGGCGGCGCGCCAGAAGCTGGCCGATCGGTTAAGCCTCGCCGAAACGGTGGTTCGCGAAAAACGTACGGCGGCCGAACGCCTGGCGGTGACGGGCGCCGACGATGTCAAGCTCGGCCGGGCGGAGGCGAACCTGCGCGCCATGGAGGAACGCGCCAAGGCGCTGCGCGCCGAACTGGCGGAGTTCGACGAGCAGATCGCTTCGACCGAGCGCGCCTTGTCGGATGCGAGGGCGCAACGCGACCGCGATATGACGGCGGACCAGATCGAGGCGATGGCTGCGGCGATCGAGCGGGCCGCGCCGGGATTTGGTGCCGGTGCCACGGCCCTCGTGCACGCCGTTACCCAAAGCATCGCGTCAATTCCGGAAGCGAACAGGTTCTCGGCCAGTGTGGAGGCGGTGCGGCGGGAAGTTCTCTCCGCCGCAGATCTGATCTGCTGGGAGCTCAGATCGGCTGCCGTGCGAACGCGCGCGGGCAACGCGAACGTCACGCTCGGTGCGGCAGCCGAGCCGCAGCCACCGCCGCCGGCGGAGATCGATCGGCAACTGATCTACACTCTCAATCGCGTGCTGTGGCGCGAGGACGGCGTGGTGCGAAGAGCACCGGCGTTCGCGCTGGTCGAGCTGCCAAAATGCCTGTTGCCGCTCGCGCTGCGGCACCAGCATGTCGATTATCTGAATGCGCGGCGCGTGCAGACGCTGATTCACGTCCACGGCAGCGAAGGCGCCAACAGCGAGCCGAGCCCCGACGATCCGCAACTCGTCGATCTCGATGCACTGGCGGCGCAGAACGAGAGTGTCGAGGCAGTCGTTGCATGATGGCGCCAGAGCGCGACTGCTTCAGGTCGCTGCTTTGGATCATTGCTTGAGCATATTCTTGCCGTGCAACGCGCTTGCGTTTAGCACCAGGGAAAACTTCCCGATTTTCGCTAAAGCGGGTCGGCCCTTGGGGTCCAGATCATGAGCGCTGCATGGCCATTGCCGTGGTGCTCAGGCTGCGCAAGCTTGGCACGACGACGAGGCGATTGACCTCTCCGTCGTTGAAGGCCTTGAGGAAGCGATCATAGTTCCTGATCGAGACGCAGCCGTTTGAATCGCCGTTGGGGCCGAGCATGAACGGATGCACCAATAGCCCCGAGCGTCCCGATATATCGCTGCCCTCGACCGGGGTCATGCGCAGCGCATCGACACCGTGAAACGGCTTTTCGCGCGGCTTCAAGTCATAGACGGCCGGCGGCGTCGCGCCGGCCATATGCACGGAGACATGTTCCGGATCGTCCCTCAGATTGCCCATTCCCGAGTGCGCCTCGAGGCTCAATCCGCTCGGCAAATAAACGGCGTGCGCCGAGATGTCGTAAACGGCCGTGAGATTGTCGAAGCCTAGCGCGGCGAGGTCCGGCCCCTGGCGGAACAACCCGCCGTTTGGCGCGAGCGAAGCCAGTGTGATCCGCCCCGCCGGCAGCAGGTCGGAAAGTTTTTGCAGCAGCGTGCGGTCGTCGGGCCGGATAGTATTGCTGACCTGAGCCAAGGCTGAACCTGGCCGTGATTCGAGGTCGGCCGTAGCGGGACGGGACCTCGGCAGCGGGATCAGCGCTGTCCGCGATGGTTTGGCCTCGTCAACCCTGGCCTCGTCGCTCTTGGCCTCATCAATCTTGGGCTCTTCGCTGCTGCGCTCTTCAAAGACGGCGCGCCAGTCCTCTGATACCAGGCGCCGGGCAAGCAGGCTCCTGGCCGTGCGGAGCTTCGTCTCCAAGATGGTGAGGGCAGAATGATCCCACGCCAAGGCGGATTTAGCCGCTGGCGGTACCGAAAAGTAGCGGTCCTCGAAGGAGATAGGGTCGGCCGCTCCCGGCAGGGCTGCCAGGGCGAACGCCGTCTGATCCGGACTGGAAATCCAGGCCGCAGCGCCCAGCGACAGGATGACCGAGCCAAACACAATCGCGATGGTCTCGGACCACCGACGCGGCGACAGCCCGGCAGCATGAGCTGCGTCGAAAGCCATCAACCCCCCGCTTCCAACCCCACGACGACCAATCCCCCATGGATTCGTCCAAGCCATTGGAAGCTAAAACTGAGGCATAATCGAGACCAAAATTGCCGCCTCTGTGCGGGCGGGCCCGGCTTCCGGCCAAGCGGCCGGGCGCGCACTTTCGCAGCAAGTGCGCCGCCCGACCACTCACCGCGCTGGAAAGAATGGCCTACGACCCGCGCCCGCAAGGAAACAAGGCTTCGTGATGCCGCTGTGGCGGCGGCGGACTTTTCCACGCAATCCAACGGTTCGCCGCGGCTTTGGTGACAGGGCCCGATCCCGCGGGCTGCGGCTTTGGGGACATCTGCTTCGGCGCGGCGTATCATGGTAGGGCATCGCCTGTACGCCCCGCCGGGAGGAAACATACGCAAGTCCGCGATAAGGCCTTTGACGCTGAGGGCGGCCCGGCAACAGGTCTTCCAGTCAGGTGGGCTGCGTTCGGGTTATCGAGGACGGGAAGTGGCCTCCGCCATTCGATGGCGATTCCAATCGAAAGGCTTCGGGTATGGATTAGTGACCCATCTTCTCGGCGTTCGGTTGGATGCGATGGTTTGCTGTGACGCATTGACCCAGCTGGCGCGATCGCGGCCATCGCGCAGGTTTTGATATCGGTCAAAACCGGTTTGATGATATGAAACCACATGAGACCATCGCAGCCAGCAGGAGGTCCCATGTCGCGGTTTGTCGTGCTCTTCATGAAGGATGTGCTTGGCGGCAACGGCCGGGAGGCCGAAGTTTGTCAGAGTACGATTGAAATCGACGCCGCAAGCGAAGGTGATGCCAGGGAGCTCGCCAAGAAAAAGTTCTGCGAGACGCAGTCGCTGTGCGACTGGTCGCTCCACGCTGATCGGATCCGGATCAGGCCGGCTGATTTTCCGTCCTGAGGGACCCAAGTCAGGCGGCAGGCACAGCAAGTCGTTCGATAGTCTGGATGTGGCGGGCGAGCAGGCTGCAGGCTTGATCGATATTGCGCGCGCGTAATGCCTGAAGGATCAGGCGGTGGTCCGGGTTGGACCGCGGCCGCCAGCCCGCACTGCGCGCCATCGCGAATACGAGCCGGGAATTGGCAAGCTGCAATCCGTCGAGACTGGCAAGCAGCCGCGGCATGCCGCAGGACGCCACCAGCGCGCCGTGAAAAGCGCGGTTGGCGGTCTCGAATTCGGAAAGCGTCTCCGCATTGTCGGCTTCGATCAACGCCAGTTCGATTCTGGCAAATTGGGTCGGCGTCAACCTCGGCGCGGCATTGCGCAATGCGACCACCTCAAGCGCTGCGCGCATCTCGGCGATTTCTCGCACCGAATTGGCATCGAGCGGCGCAACCCGCACGCCACGGCGCGGTACGCTGACCACGAGATATTGGGCCTCGAGCTGTCGAAATGCCTCCCGAACCGGGACGTGGCTCGACTTGAACTCCCGCGCGAGGTGGTCCTGTCGCAACGGCGCATCGGGCGGTAGCGCACCGCTGATAATTCGCTCTCCGATCGAGGAGGCGATCCGCGCCGCAGTCGTGACGTTTCCGTCCGTGTCCATCATAGATTATCTATCAAAAATTCGGATGCGCTCCGTGAGGCCGTTTGGGTAGTGTAGCCCTCACCGCGCAACTTATGGATAATGGGGAAGATTATCTATAAAAAATTGGAAGATTCATATGGTCGATGCGATGGGATGCGCGTCGCGGTGACACTATGGGGCCTTGTTCAAAGCCGTGTGCCGCGAAACGCTCGCGCTCGCTTGAAGTGGTGACGGATTCTGGTACGCCGATCCGATCGTCAGTCGCCGAACTGGGCTTGGGTGCTGAAACCGCTTTCGATATTCATTCGGCGAAACGCCGATGCTCTTGGCGAAAGTCCGGCGCATCGTGTTCACATCGCCGAACCCGCAGGTGCTGGCGATTCGCTGCAGCGGTTGAGACGTATCCTCCAGGAGCCGGCGGGCGGCGTCCACGCGCGCGGCGGCGATGAAATCGGCCGGAGTCATGGCGAGTTCACGGCGGAAGACGCGCGCGAAGTTGCGCGGGCTCATCCCGATCTCGCGCGCGATGTGCTCGATTGACAGGGAAGCGGCCAGGTTCGCGAGAACATAGGCCTGCGCTTTCTGAACCATCGTGATGTCCGACATCTGCCCGACGAGGTGTGCGCTGAACTGCGACTGTCCACCCGGCCGCCGGAGGAAAACTACCATATAGCGCGCGACGATCATCGCGATGTCGCGCCCGTGATCCTCCTCCACGAGAGCAAGAGCGAGATCGATCCCGGCTGTGACGCCGGCAGCGGTTATCAACGCGCCGTCGCGGACATAGATCGCGTCGGCGTCCAGATCGATAAGCGGAAAATTCGTGCTGAACTTCTGCGCGCACTCCCAATGGGTGGTCACGCGCTTGCCGTCGAGCAGCCCGGCCGCGGCAAGGAGGAAGACCCCGGTGCAGATGGAGCCGTAGCGCCGCGCTGTGGGCGCCCGGCGTCGCAACCAGTCGATGATGGCGGGATCGATGTCCTGAAACGAAGGATCCCCTGCAACAAGAAGTGTATCGATCGGCTCGTCCGGATCGAAGATGGTTCGATCGGCAACGAATTTCAGCTGGCCCGTTCCGCCGATCGATGCGGCGCCGCTGGATATGATCTGGATGTCATACGCGTCCATCTTCCCCAGACGCCGGGCGGCCTCCCAGAAGACTTCCGCCGGGCCGACGATGTCGAGAGATTGAACGCCCGGCGGAGCAAGTATCGCTATGCGCATGACGTCCTCTCCCAACCTCTCCTCGTCGGCGCTGCTCAGACACACCCTCGAACGTTTCGACGGCAATGCATGCGATTGCGAAAGGGCTATCAGGTCGCTTGATAGAGCCGCGTCTCGACGAGGCCACTGTCGTTCAGGGCGCGGAACGACTTCGCCGCAAACAGGACTGCAAGGTCGATCAACGGCTCGACGAAAATCACAAGCGCGTAGGCACCGCCGAACAGGACAATAGATCCCGCATTCGCGGCCGTGAAGCCCTGGCCATAGAAGGCCCAGAACGCCACCCATGAGATGATGCCGGCCTGATACGCGGTCGAAAGGGCAACGGCCTGCCGATATTTCAGCTCCACATAGGGCGTGTCCGGCGCGATGATGTGGCGGGCGATCGCTTCCAATGCGAACAAAGGCACCAGCAGGGTCGTGACATTCATGCCATACTGAGGCAGGTCGAACGGAGCGAAGAACAGCCCCTGGATCATCAGGCCCAGGGCGAGGCCGATGCCGGCCGGCGCGGCTCCGAAGACCAGAAACAGCGTGGAGCCGAAGATCAGGTGCACTTCGGACACGCCGACCGGATAGTGCGGCAGCACTTCGAAGAAGGACAGAACCAGTCCAGTCACGACCGCGCTGCGGGTGAGGGTGGAGTCGAGGCCGCGCTGGCGCGCCGCCTGATAGGCGCTTTTGAGTGTGTAGCCACAGGCGCCCGCGGCCGTCACATAGCTGAGCCAGATCTTGTTGTCGGCCACAAGGCCGGGTTCGATATGCATGGATCACCTCCGAAATAGGATCATGTGGTTGCAGGAGATTGCGCTGGCGGCTCTGATCGTCCGTCCGGTCTGATGCTCGAGATGACGTCCGCGAGGTCTCGAAGATTGATGATGCCGGTCTTCGTCACGGCCTTCTCCAGCGCGGCGAGCCAGCACTCGTAGTAATTCCATGATGACCGATCGACAGGATGGGCGTCCTCCCAGGCCTTGATCTCGGAAATCAACTCGTCCCGGAAGTCGTCCCATTCGAAATGGCCTTGTCTGGCAAGAGCGAGGGCGACCCCAAAGGCCGTCCGTTCCCAGTCATGGCCGAAACACAGCGAGCCGTTTGCGCGCGGCGGCGTGTCGGGAGCGCCCATCATTTCAGTGATGGCAAAGTGTTCGAACCGCGTCAGCATCGGACACCATGCCTCACGCCGCCTTGGCGATGGCGACGCCCATCATCGACTCCGGCGTCACCAGCGCTTCGAGTTGTGCTTCCGAGAGACCCTCGGTGCCGGCTGGACGTTCAGGGACCACGAACCATCGGATCTGTGCGCTCGAATCCCACACCTTCACCTCGATCGATTGCGGGATGTCGAGGCCGAACTCCTTCAACACCGCACGCGGCTCGCGCGCGGCCCGGCTGCGGAAGGTCGGGTCCTTGTACCAGTAGGGCGGCAGGCCGAGCACCGGCCAGGGATAGCAGGAGCACAGGGTGCAGATGATCAGGTTGTGCACGCCCGGTTCGTTGGCGGCGGCGCGCATGTGCTCGCCTTCGGCGCCCGCCATGCCCGCCGGAAGCGCGAGTTCGGCGATCGCCTTCGGCGTGTCGGCGACCAGGCGCGCCTTGAAGGTGGGGTCGAGCCAGGCCCTCGCGACGATCTTGGCGCCGTTGAACGGGCCCATCTTGGTCTGGAAGAATTCGAGGACGGTATCGACGGTCTTGTCGGTGATGATGCCTTTTTTGATCAGAAGGGCCTCGAGGGCGCGGACGCGCGCGGCGCTGTAGGCCTCGCGGTCGTTGCGGTATTCGAAACGGTCGTCCATGGATCATGCTCCCCGCTTTAAAAGTTAGGCCGCCTTCGCGGCGGCGCTCGCCGGCGCTTCGACATAGTGGGCATAGAGGTCGGCATAGATCGAGAAGTTAGGCTCGGCATTGTCCGGCCAGAGCTCGGCCGGGTCGAACCGGACGCAGTAGACCGGCATGGCCGCGCCGATGCCGTCGCTGCCGGTGTCGCACAGATAGGTGTAGGCGCCGTCATAGACGGTCTCGACCGTGCCGGTCTTGTTGCGCAGGAAGCCGGGCAGGCGGGTGTGCTCCACCGTCGGGATGTTTTTCACCACGACGGTGTCGCCGACGGCGAAGCGGTAGGCGACGGGAACGTCGCGCTTCGGACTGTCGCCCTCGACGAGATACTGCACGACCCGGTCGTCGATCGCGGCCTCACCGCCGGCGGGCAGCGGCTTGCCCGGATCCTTGTAGTAGTCCTCGGTCAGCCTATCGAGCTCGTCGGCGCTGATGTAGCCTTTGTCAATGAAGTACCCCGAGATGCCGCCGAGCCACTTTTCGTAGTAGCGGTATTTGAAGTAGTCGAAAGGATTGAGCGACTCCGCGCCCTTGCGTAGGTCTGCCCAGGTCCAGACCGTGTGGAAGGTGGAGGATGTCCGCGGCAGCGGGAGCTGGGAGGACAATGCCATCATCGCGGCGTGGATGCCGAAGATGCGCGTCTCCCACGATTCCACGAAGACGCGGGTTTCGGTACTGACCGGGCCCAGACCCTCAAGCCCGCCGAGATAGTGCTGCAGTTTCATCGAAGGAATCCTTCCAGTTTGCAGATCGATTACGCGGCCGCCGACTGTCTGGCCGACAACAATTGGGTGCCGAATTCGGACATGAGGCCAAACAGCCCACCGAGGAGCATCGCGGCCATGGCGACGAGCGTCGGGTGGTTGATGCCGGCTGTCGTGACGGTCGTATTCGTCGCTGCCGTGGTGCCGACAAGAGACGCAAAGCCGAACACGATGGCCGGCGGGAAATTCAGCAGCGGCAGCGCCGAAACGAAGATCATGGCGGAGGTGCCAAGGCCGACCAGCAGGGCCGCGAACGCGGGCTGTGCCGGGCCATACTGGATGATCAGCAGGGTGAGCGAGGCGATGACAATGCCTGTCCAGTTCGAGACGAGCGACTTGAGCAGGCCCTTCTGACCACCGCCGCAGGCAAAGAACGAGGCCCAGGCGATGAATGTCACCCATACCGGGATCGGAATGATTGTTGCGGTGATATAGGTATCGATGGCGCCCAGGACACCCAGGGAGATCATGGCGGCGACGATGGATGGCATGTCAGTTCCCCAACGTTGTTTGCACGGTGATTCAGGAGACGAGCGCAGATTCCTCCAGCAGGCATGATGCAAAGCCTGTCCGGAGAGCGCGCTCGTCGAGGTTTCGGCCGATGAATACGATCTCGTTCAGCCGCGGCTCCGACGGTTTCCATGGCTTCCCCGGACGGCCCTCGAGCGTCATGTGGACGCCGTGGAAGACGTATCGGCGGGCCTCGTCGCGGAAGTTCAGCACGCCTTTTGTCCGGAACAGGTCCTTGCCCGTCGCCTGCACAAGCCGATTGAGCCAAGTGTTGAACGCGACCGGATCGAGTTCGCCCGGCTGACGGATGGCAACACAACCGATGCTCTGGTCGTGCTCGTGTTCATGATCGGCAAGAATGTCGGGATCGATCGACAGGATGTTGGCGAGATCGAACGCGCCGATGTCTAGCACCTTGCCGCGGTCGACAGCGCATGAGCGAGCCCGGACGATCGCGGCCAGAGGGTTCAGCTCGCGCAGACGGCTCTCCGTTTGTCGCAGCGCACCCTCTGATTCAAGGTCGACCTTGTTGAGCAGGAGCACGTCCGCGAAGCTGATCTGTTCCCGCGCCTCGTTCATGTCGAGTTGTCCGGACACATGCCTGGCATCGACGACCGTGATGATGGCATCGAGCGCGAGACGGTTCGACAGGATCTCGTCGAGCATGAACGACTGGATCACCGGGGCGGGATCGGCGAGGCCCGACGTCTCGACGAGGATGCGGTCGATTTGGCGAGTGGAGTTGAGCAGGCGATGAATCGCGGTGATGAGATCGCTTCTGACAGTGCAGCAGACGCACCCATTGTTGAGCTCGACGATCTCGTCGTTGGTTTCGAGAACGAGCTTGCCGTCGATTCCGACTTCTCCATACTCGTTCACGATCACGGCAACGCGTTCCGCGTCCGACTGCGAGAGAAGATGATTGAGGAGCGTCGTCTTCCCCGCGCCGAGGAAGCCGGTCAGGATCGTCGCCTTGAGCTTTCGCATTCTTCCTCCGACCAGGCAAGCGTGCTCGGCCCAGCCCTTTCAGGCCGGCGATCGACGCCAACGTTGGTTTATGTGCTGTTCAGCCGTGCCGTGTGCGGTGGCCGATATGGCTAGATTAAATTTGAACGAGTTCAGACCTGCAATGGAGCGGGCGTTACAGATCCTGCCAAACACGTATCAAAAACGGACAACATCTTCGACCGTTATTGAGTCGCCCAATAATTGTACGATAAGATGAAAATTTAGTCTGAGTCAGCCCAAGTATTGGTCGTTCGTATTGCGCGTGATTGAATGCTGACGGACCCGGACGGCCAGTCTGATCTGTTTGACAAACCGGTTCGCAACGCGACTGACGCACATCGCAGAAAATTCCGGATGACCGTTCCCGTTTCGCCGGCCCTGTCGCAACGGCGCATCGGGCGGTAGCGCACCGCTGATAATTCGCTCTCCGATGGCGGAGGCGATCCGCACCGCAGCCGTGACGTTTCCGTCCGTGTCCCTCATAGATTATCTATCACAAAATCGGGTGCGCGCCTTCATGTCCTCGGATAGCATGGCCATGAAGGTACAACTCATAGATAATCAAACAGATTATCTATGAAAAGTCGGAGATTTCATATGGACGATGTGGCCAAGGTGAAGACCAACCAGGACATCGGGCTGCTGCGGCACGACTGGGACCGTGAGGAAGCCGAGGCTCTCTATGAACTCCCTTTCGCGGATTTGATGTTTCGGGCGCAGAGCATTCACCGCGCCAACTTAGATGCGAACCATGTTGAGACGGCGAGCCTGCTCAGCATCAAGACCGGCGGCTGTCCCGAGGATTGCGGCTATTGCTCGCAGAGCGCGCATTACGACACCGGGGTGAAGGCGACGAGGCTGATGGCGCAGGCGGACGTGGTCGACACCGCGCAGCGCGCGAAGGATGCCGGCGCGAGCCGTTTCTGCATGGCCGCGGCCTGGCGCAACCCCAAAGACCGCGACCTCGATGTGGTCTGCGGCATGGTGCGCGCGGTCAAGGAACTCGGCATGGAAACCTGCGCGACGCTCGGCATGCTGACCGCGGCACAGGCGGCGCGGCTGCGCGAGGCCGGGCTCGACTTCTACAATCATAATGTCGATACCTCGCCCGAGTTCTACGACAAGATCATCACCACGCGCACGTTGGCCGACCGTATCGATACGCTGGCGCATGTGCGCCAGGCCGGCATCAAGGTCTGCTGCGGCGGGATCATCGGCATGGGAGAACAGGTCGAGGACCGGCTCGGCATGCTGGTGTTGCTCGCCAACATGCAAGAGCATCCGGAAAGCGTGCCGATCAATCTGTGGAACGAGGTGAGGGGCGTGCCCGTCAACGATACGGCGGAGCGTCCCGATCCCATCGCGTTGGTGCGGCTGGTCGCGCTCGCCCGCATCATGATGCCGAAGAGCGTGGTGCGGCTCTCGGCCGGCCGGCAATACATGACCGACGAGCTGCAGGCGCTTTGCTTTCTGGCCGGCGCGAATTCGATCTTCATCGGCGACGTGCTGCTGACCACGAAGAACCCGCAAACCGCGCGCGACGCAGATTTGCTGGATCGGCTCGGCATCAGATCCCGCCTCGGCGAAAGCCGCAAGTCGCCCGCGCCGCAACTTCCCTGATGCAGGGTTGAAAGCGGACCAAGCTGCGGACGCGCTGCTCGCATAAGTTGCAGATGGCCGCTGACCTCCACCGCTTTCGCGGATCGACCTATGGTTGCGCATTAGGGGCTATTTCATCAATTGGAACTAGCCTGATTCTCGGGCCGCCCCGTCCGTCCTCGCAACGTCTTCTCAGGAACAAGGCACGCTATGCTCGGCAATCTACGGATATCCTACAAGCTGTTGATGATGATCGGCGTTTCGATTTTTGGCATCGCCGCCGTGGCCGCGGTCGGTCTGTCGGAGCTGTGGAGCAATCTGCTGGAGGACCGCAAGGCCAAGCTTCAGGATGTCGTTCTGCTGACGCGACAGGCGCTCGACCTCAACTATCTGGCTTCCCGCCAGGCAGGACTTTCCGAAGTGGAGGCTTTGGAACGCGGCAAAGCACTGCTGCGCAAACTCCGCTTCGGCAAGGACGATTACTTCTATGCGTTTAACCCGCAAGGGTTGGTCGTGGCTCACCCCAACCCAAATGTAGACGGCAAGAATTTATACGATGCGCCGGACTCCGATGGCGTGTTTTTTGCGCGCAAGCAGATTGAAGCCGGCACCAGCGGCGGAGGCTTTGTCTACTATCGTTTTCCCCGCGCGACAGGCGGAGAGCCAATTCCCAAATTGTCCTATGCCGCTGAATTCAAGACTTACGGCTGGGTAATCGGCGGCGGGGTTTATCTCGACGACATCTCCACGATCTTTTGGGCGCAAGTGCGCCAGATGGGGATGATGGCGGGACTGGCGCTGGTGCTGGTCGGCGGCTTGTTCTGGCTCTTGTGCCGCAGCATCGCCAATCCGATCAACGCAATGACGGCGGCGATGCGCAGGATCGCCGAGGGCGACATGTCAACTTCTATCGCGGCACTCGGGCGCGGCGATGAAGTCGGCGCCATGGCGCGATCGGTAAAGATATTCAAGGACAACATGATCGAGACGACGCGGCTTCGTGGCGAGCAGGACGTGCTCAAGGCGCAAGCCGACGCCGACCGAAAACTGCTTCTGAGCAGAATGGCCGACGAGTTCGAACGCGGCGTCCGCTCGTCCCTCGACACATTGGCCGGCGCTGCGTCGGATATGCAGGCAACCTCGAAGAGCATGTCCGGCACCGCCGGCGAGGCGAGCCATCAGGCGAGCGGCGTGGCCGCGGTTGCCGAGCAGGCGTCGACCAATGTGCAGACGGTCGCTGCCGCCACCGAAGAATTGTCGTCCTCGGTTTCGGAAATCGCACGCCAAGTCACCCAATCCACGGAGATCGCAGGCCAGGCAGTCGCCGAGGCCAACCGCACCAACCGTCGTCAAGCTCATCAGCGACATCGCAAGCCAAACCAATCTGCTGGCGCTCAACGCCACGATCGAGGCTGCACGCGCCGGCGAGGCCGGCAGGGGCTTTGCGGTGGTCGCCAACGAGGTGAAATCGCTGGCGAACCAGACCGCGAAGGCGACCGACGAGATTTCGGCGCAGGTCGGGGCGATGCAGGGCGCGACCGCGGAAGCGGTGCAGGCCATCGAAGGCATCACCCGCACGATCGGGGCCATCAACGAAACCGCGGCGGCGATTTCGGGGGCCATCGAACAGCAGGGGTCGGCGACGGCAGAGATCGCCCGCAACGTGCAGGAAGCCGCGCAAGGAACCGGCCGGGTGTCGAGCAATATCGCTTCCGTCAACCAGGCGGCCGTCAAGACCGGATCGGCGGCGGCCCAGGTGGTGTCGTCGGCCGAACAACTGAGCGGCCAGGCCGCAAACTTGCGCACCGACGTCGATCGCTTCCTCGCCAATATTCGTGCGGCGTGACGAAAAACGGCTGATCGCTGCAGCTGCCTACTGCGGCCCGCTCGGCAACACGATCTATGTGATGCCGCCTTACTGCGTCAGGGAAGATGATCGCGACGAGCGGCGATCGAGGAAGCGCCATATGCGCTGCCCGCAAGAAAGCTCACGCATCCGCAAAATGGAAAACCTTAGCGGGTCTTCCTGAATTGAAGCACTATTTCAGAGCGCATACGAGAGTCTAGACTTTGTCGCCCATTGGTAGGAGGTGGCATGTACCGTCTATTCGGCGGTAGCGCACGACGGACCGATTTCTCGAAACGCAATCCGAGGCTTTCGGCAAGCAGACGCAGTAACTTGGAATTTCGAACCTATATGCCGCGCACCACATTCTCACCAACGACGTATATGGCACGTCCGCCCGGCGCCAATACACGCGAGACCTCTTTCAAAGCCGCTCGCATATCAACGATATAGGCAGATACGAGCGCACGCTGCCTCGCCGTTGGCGTCCTGTTGATCCTGCTGCAAACCAAGATCAATCCTGCATTGCTGATACTGGGCGCAGCTGTGGTCGGGGTGCTTTCGTTTGACTAAGAGAATGCGCACGCAGACAGTAAATTGCGGTGAGCCGTTTCTCCATTATTCTTGGTAGAAAGGCCTCAACAATTCCTCGGGGAGGGCTCCTGCTACTCTTCCCCAGGCGGGGCCGCCGCTGCCCTCAAGCCGCCCGTCCGCCCCATAACCTCAACCTTCTTGGTTGACCTCGCCGGCTCTGGATTTGTCTCAGTCGCAACCGCACTGCTTACAAGGCGATCCTGCACCGGTTTGGGCGTCAGCTCGACCACCGCCGCATTGGGGCTGCCCGACTGAGCAATCATGTCGGCGGTGACGAGATTGGTCAGTCGCAATTCTTCCCGAGACAGTTCATGCAGATCTTCCCACGGCGGTACGTTCAGCGACAGCGACAATAGATCGCCTGCGCCGCCCATGTCGAAGGTGTATTTGGCGAGACGCCCGATATCGCGCTCCACTATCATCAGATCATCTGCGCTGTAGGTTGCGGCCCGCGGTTGGTCGGTGCGGTCGCCCATCCAGATCTGGTGCACACGGACATGCGCCTGCTCCGGCACGTAGCGCGACTTGCCCGACAGCAGCAGAAAGACGCACATGGATTCGCAGTAAGCCTCCGGCGAGACCTTGGCGCGCTCGCCGCGTTGGGTGAGCACGCTTGCTCCGACAGTCGTCAGCATCCCGAGCTCGCGGAACCGCCGTCCGAGCGCGATCGAGTCGTTGACCGAACCGCCGCTGGAGTCCAGCACGATGGTTGCACCGCCGAGCTGGCGGCCGCGCGCAAATTCATCGAAATCCCTTGGACTATCGTTGGTCACTATGCCGACCGCGCTGACCCAGCCGTGGCAATTCGGCTCGCACCCGACCCAGCTGAACTTCATCGGCAATTTGCGTTCTTCAAGGGCAGCGCCGGCATGTGCCGAAGCGTTCAACATGGCCGCCAACACCATGCAAAGGGCGGCGCCCTTGAGCAGCATCCAACCCCGGATTTCCGCCCGACGCGCGCGAGCAGAGGCGAGATCGGAGCTTCCGGTGCACGGCGAGGATCCGGCCCGCGAGATTGTCGCAAGATAGATCGAGAACAACACGGCAAACAGGAACACCCCTATCACCACCATGATTCCGTAACCTCTGCCGGCTATCGGGCGGGTCAGCCGCGTCAGCGACTGCGCACATACACAGGCGACAGCTGCTGGCACCCGGCCTGTGGTACACCCTCAGAATCGAATCTTAGCCATGGCTGATGCTTGGCGTGCCATTTCGGGCCGGGGCCACGCATGTAGTGCAGCTCAGGCCGGTAGCCGTCGCACACGTCCAGGATCAGATTGTGAACGACGCTAGCGAAGCCGGACACTGACTCAGCCGCCTTGCGAGCAAAACCTGACAATGCGGTTGCATCCAATAATCTCATCGCTGAACTCCTCCTGTTGTCTTGCCACTCGATATCGGTGGGTTACGTCCAAGCGTAGTCACAGAGAAATGGACCAAACCATTGCACAACAGGCTGATCCGTACTTACATTTGGCTGAGAGGAGCATACCTAGGTTTAGGATCTGCCCACTTGAGCCTTGCGACTGACGGCAAGGTCGCCGAGCGACATCGGTCGATCAGCCTTTGACAAAATCTGATTTGTCGCGAATGACGCTTGCGGCCGGTCGCGTCATTTCGCTGCCGCGCAGCATTGGGTCGCTCTTGGTGCAAAGCGAACATCCAATGGCTGGCAACGCGGGCTGACCGGGTCCAAATGATCCAGAGCGGTCATGAGACCCAATCCATTACTGCCTCTTCAAATGAGCGATGAATCTGTTCCGTCAGCCTCGCGGTCGAGGCGAAGCCAGTCAGTGAGGCAGGATAGCCTCGGACATCATCATAATCCGCTCTCCCAGCGATTCTTGATTTTTGATTGCAGGGGGGAGTCGGAATGCTTGTGTCCCGACCCCTCCCTGGACAAGTCAGTTTATGCGGTGGACTGTCTAAAGGATTTCGCGACATTGCGGACTTCCATCGCTGTCATGACGATTGCCAGTCCTGTCGTGATCAGGTTGATGCCCACGATAAGACCGAGCGTCCAGCCCGCACTCGCCGGCCAAGAGTAGATGATAATCCCCGCAAGAAGGAGATCCGAGATTCCGCTCACGAGCAGCCAGCCCCAGGAACCAGGCATGACATCGCGATAGGAAAATGACGCTGCGATCTGGAAAGCGCCTTCTGCGATGAAGAACGCCGTCAGTACCATCGTGAGAGAAACGGTCCCTTCTGCCGGTTTCCAGACCAGCATGATGCCCACGGCCAGCGACAGAGCCGCAGTGAGCAGCATCCAGAAGAACGCCGATGCGTCGCGCGCCGAGAACATGGCCACGAGGCCGAAGAGGCCACTGAACATAAAAAGCCACCCGATATATATGTCCACGGCGACGGAAGCGATGACCGGCTCCGCTACAGCCAGGCATCCCAAGACAAGCATGACGACGCCCTGAAATACAAACCACTTCCAGTTTTCGCGGATGGCGGCTCTGAGAGCATTCTGAAAGTCACTTAGCTCCGAGTTCATTGAAGTTCTCCAATTGGTGAGGGCGACCCGATAGGATTGGCCTTCGCTACCTGGGCGCCTGGGGTTGGGGATCAGTGGGTTGCGTATTCGAATTCAGGCATGGCCTTGATCGCGGCCTTCGTAGCGCCCGCAAGAACGAATTTTCCATCATTCTCCTTTAACTGGTTCACCGGAATTGCCACGTCGTGACGGCCGACGCCCAAGAAGCCACCTGCGCCGATAATGGCGTAGGAGACTGACTTGTCAGGTGACACGATGATGTCGTCGATCTTTCCGACAGTCTCGCCACCATCGTTGAAGACTTTTTTTCCGAGAACCTGTTTCTTGGTGCTCCAGCCTGTTGTGACGTCGCGCAGTTCGGCATAGGCCACCCCAAGTTGGGTTGAGCCGACTACCTGCTGGGCAAGGCAAGCAGACGTACCGATCAAGAGTACGGTAATTGCGATTGTGGATAGCGACTTCATGAGAACCTCCATTTGCAAGGTTGGGTGAACTGTGAAGTCCTAAGCTCACGGAGCACTCGCTCCCAATTAAAAGCTGCGAATCGTGGCGAATCGGCGCGGCGCAGAAGGTCGGTCTTTGATCGCATGAGCTGTCCTGACCTGGGTCACGAACTACGTGCGAATGTGCGGTTACGCGCAATTAGGCAGGATTCGTAAAGCTTCATTCGCCAGCAATTGAGAAGCGGCGTTAGGCTCTCATCGTTCAATCCAGAAAAGGAGAGACTGTTATGGCACAACTAGCCACCGCTTCGGCCAAATCTGGCGCGGAAGCAAAAGTGAAAGACGCAATCGACAATCTGCGATCGGCTGCACAGGATCTGCATAGGCAGATTACCGACGCCGCCGCCAGGAAGAGCGGCGCCACAAAGGCCGACCTCGCGGCTCTGACTGAAAAAGCCAAGAGCCTTGCGAAGTCCGTAAAAGCTTCTATCGACACACAGCAAGGCAACGTGGCCAAGCATTTGACCGATGCGATAACGCATCTTGAGGCCACACAAGCCAATTTGTCCGACAGTCTGAAAGCGACCGGCGCCGACCTTGATGCGTCGGTCAAGAAGGTTCTCGTGGAGGCGCGCGCTTCTGTACAAAAGCTAAGCGAAGCTGTTGCCGAAAAGCGAGCGGCCAACTCAGCCAAAAAAAGCTAAGGAGACCATCATGCGTAACTATATTGCAGCTGTGTTTGACGACTCTCGCAAGGCCTACGAGGCCCTGCGCCAACTATGGGACCTTGATGGAAGAGGGGACATCGCCGTTCACGGAACGGGAGTGGTCCACCGTGACGAGCTCGGTTTCATCCAGGTCGACACCAAGGAAACTCATCCCGCCCTGGGGACGGCAATCGGCGTCGGCGTCGGCGCGTTGTTGGGTGCTCTGGCTGGACCTGCTGGCGCCGCAGTCGGTGCGGCCGGAGGAGCCGGGATCGGTGCGGCGACCGGCGGTGCGGTCGGAATGATCGCGGACCTGGATCGCGCAGATACTCGCCAGGAAGCGGCTGACGAAACTGGCTTCGTTTTGGGTTTCAAACAATCAGCGGTCATTGCCGATGTGAGCGAGGATTGGACGACGCCGATCGACACCTGCATCCGGAAGCTCGGCGGAAAGGTCTACCGACGGCCCAGGAGCGATATCCGGGACGACGCCTGGTACTCACCGGCATATCCATACGGCTACTATCTCTATCCGTATGAGTACGTTCCTCCCGCCTATGCTTTTTGACGATTTCTGAATCCGTTATCCTCTCCCGAACGCAGCTTAACGGCGTTCGGGAGAGAGTGCTGCGGCGACGCGAAGGCGTATGCGGCGGCGTTCGGGACAAGCAGGGCCGCAAGCAGCCGGTTGATCGCGGCGACACGCCGTCAATTGTAAAAAAAGCGCGGTTCGCACATCGTCGCAAGCGAGCAACGAGCGCATCGGTTGCGATCGAAGCCGCGGGTGTGCGCGACCTTCCTCGGATCCTCGGCTTCCTGATGAACCGCAAGCAATTGCAAGCTGCGGCTAGCGCGCGCCGAAAGCCCGTGGACGCCGCAAGTGTCCTTGTTGATCGCGGGCCCGGATCGCTGTCCGGACCAGGGCATCTCATTGTCCGCCGTGGAGACCGGGGCGACGAACCTGTAGCCGCGCCCCGGAATATTGATCAAATAACGATTGCCCTTAAGTCCATCGCCAAGGACTCTGCGTAGCGCAGTAATGTGTACAGTCAGATTGCTCGGTTCAACGAACACGCTGGGCCATACGCGAGCCATGAGCTCCTCTTTGGTTACGAGCTCACCATGACGTTCGACAAGCGCGATGAGGATCTCAAGGGCACGACTGCCAAGGCGGACGGGCCGTTCGGCTTCAAGCAGCAACCGTTGGACGGGAATCAAGTGGAACGGGCCAAATGAGAAGGTCCGCACCAACGCGCTATTGATTCGGTCGGGATTCATGATGAAACGACCTTTAGATGCGCGGCAACACCTGTCTCTCTTCCGCTGATTGCACTACTTGGAAAATGGGGAGTTCACACTTGAAACTAGCAAAGACCCGACAAGAAGGATTGTTCAATCCTGTCTGAATTAGAACGCCTTTGCGGTTGTTTCGGTGGCCGCTTCAAGCGAGACGCGACGAACTCAAGCGCATAGCGTTCGTTCTCAGCGGATTGCCCGATGAACGATCAACCGCCTCAAGAACCGCCACTGGGGCCTCCACTCACCGTAAAACCTGCTATAGTCACTTGCCGGAGGCCGCACGCTCAGTCAGTGATCGGGCTGCGGATGAACGAAAGCGCAAGGCACGGGCATGGGGTTGTCCATTAGTCGCCGCATTCTTCAGTCGCATGGCTGCCGCTTGTGGGCGACCGCAAGAGCGGATCGGGATACGATTTTTCAGTTCACGTTACTGACAAGCCCGGGCAGTTGATTTTTCGTCGCCATGACCGAGGAGCACCGCAAGAAACAGGAATCGGTGCGGGAAAGCGAAGAGCGCTTCCGTACGATGGCGGACACCGCGCCGGTGCTGATCTGGACTACGGACGCCGATAAGCTTTGCACCTATGTGAGTCAGACTTGGCTCGATTTGACGGGGAGAATGTTCGAAGAGGAGTTGGGTTGCGGCTGGGTCGACGACATTCACCCGAGTGACCGCGGCGTGCGACTTGAGGCTTACGCGGATCGTTTCGACCGACGCAGCCCCTTTACAGTCGAGTATCGCGTGCGACGGCACGACGGTGAGTATCGCTGGCTGCTCGACAAGGGCGCTCCCCGCTTCGCTTCCGACGGCACTTTCCTGGGCTACATCGGCTCAGCCACGGACATAACCGAGCGCAAGCGCGCAGAGGAACGGCTGCGCGTGCAGCACACGGTCGCGCAGATCCTGGCGGAAGCGGCCACGATCGAAGAGGTCACTCCGAGAATACTGCGGGCTATTGGCGAGTGCCTGGAATGGGACGCGGGCGCGCTCTGGCGCGTGGACCGGCAGGCCGAGGCGCTGCGCTGTGTCGAGCTTTGGCATAAAGCCTCTATTGAGGTCCCTGAATTTGAACGAGTCAGCCGGGAGTCCACCTTCGTTACAGGCTTGGGACTGCCGGGCCGGGTGTGGTCCAGTCTTGAGGCCGAATACATTGCCGATGTCGTTTCTGATGGAAACTTCCCGCGCGGACCCACCGCCGAACGCGAAGGATTGCACACGGCCTTCGGCTTTCCCATCCTGCTCGGGAGCGAAGCCTTGGGCGTTATCGAGTTCTTCAGCCGTGAGATCAGGCGACCCGATCAGGAGCTGCTCAACATGCTGGCTACCATCGGCAGTCAGATCGGTCAGTTCATCGAACGCAAGCGCGCCGAGGCGGAATTGCGCGATTCGGAACAGAATTACCGCACGTTATTTGAATCGATTGACGAGGGGTTTTGCACGATTGAAGTGTTGTTTGACCAGAACGAAAAGCCGCTTGATTACCGTTTTTTGCAAGTCAGCCCGTCGTTTGAGCGGCAGACGGGAATCAAGGATGCCGTTGGCAGACGGATGCGCGAAATCGCGCCACAGCATGAAGAACATTGGTTCGAGATTTACGGCAGAATCGCGCTGACGGGCGAGCCGATGCGCTTTGAAAATGAAGCCAAACAACTCGGACGCCGGTATGACGTTTACGCCTTCCGGGTAGAAGACCCCAGGCGCAGACGTGTCGGAATCCTTTTCAACGACATCACCGAGCGCAAGCGGACGGAAGCCGAGGCACGAGACAGCGAGGCGCGCTATCGGGAAGTGCAGGGGCAGCTGGCGCACGCGAGCCGCGTCGCGTCGATGGGGCAACTGACGGCCTCTATTGCCCATGAAATCGCCCAGCCGATTGCCGCGATTGTCAACAATGCACGAGCCGCGTTGAACTGGCTTGGCACCCGACCGCCGGACCTGGAGGAGGTCCGGCAGACGCTCGGCGAGATCGTCAATGACGGCAAGCGAGCCGGCGATGTCATCAACTGGATCCGGGCCCTTATCAAGAAGGAGCCTCCGCGGCGGGAAGCAATGGAGATCAACGAAGCGGTCCTTGAGGTCATAGCTTTGACCCATGGCGAAGTGGCGAAGAACGGCGTCTCGGTGCGGACGCAGCTCGCGGAAGGCTTGCCCCTCATTCAAGCGGATCGAGTCCAATTGCGACAAGTTGTGCTCAATCTGATCATCAACGCCGTCGAAGCGATGAGCGGCGACGGCGAGGGGTCGCGTGAGTTGCTGATCAGCACTGGCAGGGATAGCCTGAACGGCGTGCTCGTCAGTCTGCGGGATTCGGGTCCGGGACTGGATCCAGCAACTCTTGAACAGCTTTTTCACTCATTCTACGCCGTCAAATCCGGCGGCATGGGCATGGGACTATCAATTTGTCGTTCGATCATCGAAGCGCATGGGGGGCGAATATGGGCGGGCGCGAATGAGCCTCGGGGCGCGGTCTTTCAATTCAGCATACCTCCAGAGCGCAGCGAGACCGGTTCCGCTGATTAGGCCGGCCAGTGCTGGCGGCATGAGAAAGCGGTACAGGGAGCAAAGACGAGAGCCCAGGTCTGCTTTTAGGCACGGCGAGAGGAAAAATCTCAACGCCTTGCAGACATGACATGTGATCACCAGGCACATCGTCAAGAAGCATAATCATCCCAGCGACGACACTCTCATCCAATATTGCGGCAGGTATGTGCGGCATTGTTGCGGTCACGGGCTGACCAATTGCAACACAGGTGCCGCATGTCTGAAGCCGTCTTGACCAAGAAACGAAACGCTGGTGCCAGCGCCTTCGTTTCTCGCCTTTTTGTGCTTGAGTTGAACGCCGGTCTTATTCACTCCATGAATACGGACGGCTCCGATCGCAAGACCATCGTAACGGAGTGCCACTTGCCTGACGGCATCGTCGTCGATGTGGATGCCAGTCATATCTATTGGACCAATATGGGTATCCCGAACCTGAACGACGGATCGATCGAGCGTGCCGATCTCGACGGCAAGAACCGCAAGACAATCGTAGCACAGGGACAAACTCACACTCCAAAGCAGATCATTCTCGATAAGGAGGGCGATAAACTCTATTGGTGCGACCGCGAGGGCATGCGAGTCATGCGCTGCAATCTCGACGGCTCGCATCTGGAGACACTCATCGAAGCCGGCCACGGCGAAGCCGATAGCCGAGATCAGACGCTATGGTGCGTTGGACTTGCGATCGATCCGAAATCAAAAAAGATCTACTGGTCGCAAAAGGGCCCAGATAACGCCGGGCTCGGCCGCATCTTCCGCGCCAATATTGAAATTCCCAAGGGTCAAACCGCCGCGGCCAGAAACGACATCGAGATTTTCTTTGGCGCTCTGCCGGAGCCGATCGATCTTGAGCTCGACCACAAGAACCGCGTTCTCTACTGGACCGACCGCGGTGATCCTCCGCGAGGCAACACGGTGAACCGCGCCTCGATCGACAACAAGCCTGATGAGCCAGAGATCGTGGTGACCCATCTCATGGAGGGGATCGGTATCGCGCTCGACGTTCCAAACGATCGCATGTTCGTGACCGATTTCGCCGGCTCAATTTACTCTGCACGGCTTGATGGTTCCGGCGAACGAAATTTCCTTTACGCACAGGGCAATCTCACCGGCATCGCATACGCCGAAATCCCGAAGGAGAAATGATATGTCGCAAAGCAAGCCCATCCGCCGGGTAGCCATTATCGGCACGGGCGTCATCGGCGCAAGCTGGACCTCGTTGTTCCTTGCCCACGGCCTCGATGTGGTGGCAACCGACGTTGCGCCAGGCGCGGACGCGGCGTTGAAGCGCTTTGTCGCGACGGCGTGGCCTGCGCTGCAACGACTCGGCCTCGCACCCGGTGCTTCCCAAGACCGGTTGTCATTTACTCCGGTTCTTACGGACGCAGTCAAGGATGCCGATCTGGTTCAGGAGAACGGACCGGAGAAGATCGAGTTCAAGAAGACACTCTATCGTCAGCTGGACGAGCTGCTGCATCCCAACGTCATCATCGCCTCGAGCTCGTCGGGTTTGACCATGAGCGAAATCCAGTCGGCGTGCAAAATGCATCCCGAACGCTGCGTGATCGGCCATCCGTTCAATCCGCCGCATCTGGTGCCGTTGGTCGAAATCGTCGGCGGGGCAAAGACCTCGGAAGCGACGATTCAGCGCGCTGCGGAATTTTACACGTCGATTGGGCAGCGGACGGTACGCGTCAACAAGGAAATGCCGGGCCATGTCGCCAATCGTCTGCAGGCGGCGCTGGCACGCGAAGTTTACTACCTTGTCGCAGAGGGCGTGGTGAGTGCTGCCGACGTCGACACTGCCCTCTGCTGGGGTCCAGGCCTGCGCTGGGGCATCATGGGAAATATGATGCTCAACCATCTCGGCGGCGGTAAGGGCGGCATCGAGCACTTCTTCCAGCAGTTCTCCGGCCCGATGACGGCCTGGTGGAAGACCCTCGGCTCGCCCGTGCTGACGGCGGATGTGCAAAAGAAGCTGATCGACAGCGTCCATGCCGAAGTCGGCTCGCGCACGGTGGAGGAACTGGAGGCAGAGCGAGACCAGGTCCTGCTCGGGCTGCTTGAGATACGCAATAAGGTTGCCAAGCCGAGCCAACCGAAATCGAAGGCAGCCGTGGCGTGAGACGAAGCGCCACCATCATCCTATGACCCCAATTCACGCCAGCAGGAGTCCCAAATGCCCACTGCAGCCACAGTAAGCAAGATCACGCCGAAGCCGGTGCCAGTACCGAACGGCGACTTCTATCAACTGATCGACCTTCTTTCGCCTGACGAGAGAGCGGTCGTCAAGAAGGTGCGGACCTACATGGAGACCAAGGTCCAGCCGATCATCAACAAGTATTGGGCCGATGACGCGTTTCCGTTCGAACTGCTGCCTTCGTTCAAGGAGTTGGGCATCGGCGGGCTTGGTTTTGAGGGCTATGGCTGCGCGGGAGGCAGCCAGAAGCTATTCGGATTCGTTGCGATGGAGCTGGCGCGCGTCGATGCATCGGTTTGTACATTCTTCGGCGTGCACAGCGGCCTGGCTATGGGCTCGATTTATCTCGACGGCTCCGAAGAGCAGCGACAGAAGTGGCTGCCGCAGATGGCCCGTTGGGAAAAGATCGGGTGTTTCGGGTTGACCGAGCCGCTGGTCGGTTCGGGAACGAGCGGTGGCCTGACCACGACCGCCAAGCGCGAAGGGGATAGCTGGATCCTCAATGGCCAGAAGCGGTGGATCGGCAACTCGCCATGGTGCGACCTTTCGATCATCTGGGCGCGGGATCTGGCTGACAATCAAGTCAAGGGATTCATCGTCGAGAACAAATCGACCCCCGGTTTCAGCGTCGAGAAGATGGAGCACAAGATCGCGCTGAAAGTCGTCCAGAACGGCCAGATCACGCTGAAGGACGTGCGCGTTCCGGAGGCAAATCGTCTGCAGGGCGGCAACTCGTTCCGCGATACTGCGCGGGTGCTGAGGATGACGCGGTACATGGTGGGTTGGGCCTCCACCGGCATCCAGATGGGCGCGTTCGAGGCGACGCTCAAATACACCCAGGAGCGGCAGCAGTTCGGCAGGCCGATCGCTTCATTCCAGATGGTGCAGGACCTTCTTGCCAAGATGCTCGCCAACGTGACTGCCTGCCAGTGTTTGATGCTCCGGCTGGCCCAGCTCGATGACGAAGGGAAGCTCGGGGATCACCACGCAGCGCTGGCGAAGGCGTTTTGCACGGCCAAGTCGCGCGAGACGGTCGCGTGGGGACGTGAGCTTCTGGGCGGCAACGGAATCATTGCTGACTACAACGTCGGGCGCTTCTTCGCCGACGCGGAAGCTCTCTACTCCTACGAAGGTACTTATCAGATGCAAAATCTCATCGTCGGGAAAGCCATTACCGGTCACGGCGCCTTCGTGTGACATCCGATCGCGCCGGCGCTCCGACGCCGGCGCCCCCCCATGCAGGAGATACGATTATGGCTTCCGGAGTTGCACCATCCATCTCTTCGCCTGCAACTGCGCCCAGCTCTTTACCCAAGGCGGCGTTAGTGCTTGCGAACGTCCTGTACGAGAAGAAAAATTCGATAGCCTACGTAACGGTCAATCGGCCCAAGGTGCTTAACGCGCTCAATACACCGACGTGGGCCGACCTGGAGACAGCATTCCAGGATGCCAAGGCCGATGCATCCGTGCTGGGCGTGATTCTTACCGGCGCGGGCGAAAAGGCCTTCATCGCCGGTGCGGACATCAGCGAGCTCGCCCATGTCGATGCCTACGGGGCGGAGGAGTCCAGCCGGTTCGGACAGGGGGTACTGGATCTCATCGAAAACCTCGGCAAGCCCGTGATCGCGGCGGTGAACGGCTTTGCTCTGGGCGGAGGTTGTGAGACCGCCATGGCTTGCACAATGAGGATTGCGACGGAGCATGCCAAATTCGGCCAACCCGAAGTGAAGCTCGGCTTATTACCCGGAGGTGGTGGAACGCAGCGTTTGCCACGTCTGGTGGGAAAAGGGCGCGCGCTGCAGTTGATCCTCACGGGCGAGACGATCTCCGCGCAGGAAGCCTGTCGCATTGGCCTGGTCAACGAAGTCGTCCCTGCAGCCAGCCTGATCGACCGTGCCGAAGCCATCCTGAAGCAGATCGCGGCCAACGCACCGATCGCTGTGAAGTTCTCGCTGGAGGCCGCGAACAAGGGGCTGGAGACCAGCCAAAGCCAGGGCCTCGCCCTGGAGGCTTCATTCTTCGGCATTTGCGCCGCCACCGAAGACAAAAAGGAAGGCACCATGGCCTTTCTCGAGAAACGTACACCGCAATTCCGAGGTCGCTGAATTGATCGCGGTACACAGGGATTCAGAAAGGACAGCCATGGCAAGCAACAACGTTTTCTCCGGACTGAAAGTGGTGGATTTGGCGAGCTTCATCGCAGGCCCCAGCGCCGCTGTGATCTTGTCCGACTTCGGCGCTGACGTCATCAAGGTGGAACCGCCGACCGGCGAATTATGGCGGCACGGACACCAAATTCCGCCGCAGCCGGCCTCGGAGGATGCTTATCCCTGGCACCTCGCCAATCGCAACAAACGCGGTATGGCTCTTGATCTGAAAACTCCGGGCGCCCAGCAAGTTCTCGAAAAGCTGGTAAAATGGGCCGACGTCCTGGTCGTCAACACGCCGCACCCTGCGCGCAAGAAATTGAAGCTCGAGTACGACGATGTGGTGGGATGGAATCCGCGGCTCATCTATGCGGACATCACGGGTTTCGGCGACAAGGGACCCGATGCGAATCTCCCCGGCTTTGACATCACGTCGTACTGGGCACGGAGCGGATTGCTGTCAATGACACGCGATGCCGGCGCGCCGCCCACCTGGCCAGTTGCCGGTAGCGGCGACAATGCCACCGCCGTCGGCCTCTATTCGGCGATTGTCACGGCGCTTTATCGCCGCGAGCGTACCGGTGAGGGCGCGCACGTCACGACTTCGCTTCTTGCAGAAGGCGTATGGTCCGCCAGCGTTTCCGTCCAGGCCGCGCTGTGTGAGGCGAAATTCTTCGGCCTGCACGATCGAACGCACCCCGCAAACGCGGCAATGAATGTGTATCGCGCCAAAGACAACACCTGGTTTGTTCTCATCGTGACGCCCGATAAGCTGGTGGCCGTCGCCAAAGCAATCGGCCGCCCGGATATTCTGACCGACCCGCGCTTCTCGGATCCAGCTAAGCTGGCGGCGAATATGCCGCAGCTCACGGCAATCTTGGACGAGGTCTTCTGCTCCGAGCCGATGGCGCATTGGTACAAAGTGTTCAACGGCATTCATGTGACGTTTGGAGCAGTGCGCGGGCCGCAGGAAGTGATCAATGATCCCCAACTGCGAGCGAATGACATTATCGTTCCGCTCGAAGGCGCCGGCGGCAAGCTGACATCGACGATCAGCAGTCCGATGCAGGTGCATGGCGTCGCCAAGGTATCCGCGAAGCGCGCCCCAAAGCTTGGAGAACACAACGAGGAGGTTCTCCAGCAGCTCGGATTTAGCGCCGCCGAAATCGACGGTTTGCGTGAAAGCGGTGCCATTCCCAAAGCATTGGAAAAAGTAGCCTAGCATAACGATACTGCCGCGGGCTCCGGGAGCCATCCCGAACCTCGATTTGTGCCGAAATCCAGCAAAGGACATGACATCGATGACGGATGACATTGTTACCGAACGAACTGGAAGTATGCTGCGCGTCCAATTGAACCGTCCTGCAAAGCGGAACGCGATGACGTCAGCGATGTACGTGGCGCTCGCGGACATTTTCAACGAGGCGGCGAAAGACGAGAACACACGGGTCGTCATCTGGCACGGCGCGGGGGATTCGTTCTGCGCCGGCAATGATATCGAGGATTTTCTGAAAAATCCGCCGGGGCCGGGCGAATCGCCGCAGTCGCGCCTGATGAATGCATTTGTCAATTTTGATAAGCCATTGGTCGCGGCGGTCCATGGTGCTGCGATCGGCGGTGGCACCACCATGCTGACGCACTGTGACTTTGTCTACGCGGGCGAGAGTGCGCAATTTCAGATGCCCTTCGTCAATCTTGCCGTCGTGCCGGAATTCGGATCGAGTTGCTCCATACCTGCGCGGATTGGTTACCTCCGTGCGGCAGAGCTGATTTTGCTGGGAATTCCTTTCGACGCCAGGCGCGCTGCCGAATTGGGGCTGGTCACTCAAGTCATATCCGACAAGGACGTTCTGGCGAAAGCAACCGAAACGGCCAGGAAGTTGGCAGCCAAGCCGGCAGGCGCCCTGCAAGCCAGCAAGAAGCTCGTGAAGCAGTCATTTCGCGAGCAGATCAAGGCTGCGATGAAGGCCGAGAACGAAGAGTTCAGTGTGCAAGTCCGCTCCGAAGATGCCAAAGAGGCGCTGACGGCGTTCTTGGAAAAGCGCAAGCCTGATTTCACAAGGACCGTCAAGTCCCGGGCGACGGCATAGGGACGAACATACGTTTCCGCCGACACGTCAAGGTAGGCCGGCCGGGAACCTTCACTGGTGGAGGTGACTCGTGAACAACATCGCCAATGCCGCCGGGGCTGGCCCGCACTTCAATCAACGTCGAGCCCTCCATATCGTCTTTGCCTCGACTAGCGGTCACACGGAGTACGTGGTGGATGCACTGGTCGATTCTTTGAAGAGCATTACCCCAGGCTGGGAGATCGAGGAAACGATGGCCGAGAAGGCCCAGCCACAGGATTTGCTGAGCGGAGATGTCCTCCTGCTCGCCTCCGCGACCTGGAATACAGGAGGCACCGAGGGACAATTGAATCCACACATGTCGGTGCTGCTTCATGACAAGGCGAAGACTCTGGACCTGGCCGGCAAACCGTGTGCGTGCATCGGGCTCGGGGACCATCGGTATTTCTACACGGCGCGAGCGGCGGATCATTTGCAGCGCTACGTCAAGGCCCATCACGGTCGTCTGATTGTTCCAACGCTAAAAATCATAGACGAGCCCTACGGCCAGGAGGAGGCAGTAAGGGTTTGGGGCAAGCAGTTGGTGGATGCTTCGAAGCCGGCAGATGAGGGTTAGGCGATGTTCCGCATCTCTCTCAAAATCGTTGGCGCTTCCGGACAGGGAATAAACTCCATTGGCGCGATTATCGCCAAAGGTCTCAAGCGATCCGGATATTGCGTGTTCGGCTACCGCGAGTATCCCTCCCTCATAAAAGGCGGGCACGCGAGCTATCAACTGGACGCCTCGAATGAACGCATTTGCAGCACCGAAACGAAGGTGAACGTGCTTGTTGCGCTCAACCATCACGGTCTCGAGCTGAACATGGATGAATTGAAGCAGGGAGGGATTGTGCTGCACGTCACGCCCGCATGGCAGTTTCCGGAGCACCATCGGAAGCTGATCGCGGAGCGAAGCCTTCGCGTCATCTATTTCCCGGTTGATGACATTCTTAATCGCCTCGGCGCAAAGGCAATTCTGTCGAACGTGCTGCTGACCGCCTTTGTCTGGTCCATGCTGGACCAGGATATCGATGTCATCAAATCCCTCGTCGGCGAGAAGTTTGCGAAGAAGAAAGCTCTGCTTGAACTCAACATGCGATGCATCGATGAGGGATATTCCTTCAATCCAGAGCAAGGGACGATCTCCGTCGCGTTGCCGCCGCCTGACAAGGGCTTCGCCAGCCATCTTTTAATTACCGGCAGTCAAGCGATGGGACTCGGCGCGGTTCACGCGGGGGTGCGGCTCTACGCCGGATACCCGATGACGCCTTCCAGCCCGCTTTTGTCATTCATTGCCGAGCTCGAAAACAAGACTCACATGGTGGTCAAGCAGGCGGAAGACGAAATCACCGCCGCGCAGATCGTGAGCGGGGCAATGTACATGGGAACCCGCGCGCTCACCGCCACCTCCGGTGTCGGATTTGATCTTATGAGCGAGACACTGTCGCTGAATGCCATGATCGAGAACCCGACGGTGTTTGTGCTGGCGCAACGCCCCGGCCCGGCGACGGGCCTGCCGACCTGGACGGCTCAAGGCGGTCTTTTACAGGCCGCGAGCTGCTCTGCCGGCGAATTCACGCGCTGTGTAATCTCGCTCAGCAACAGCCAGGATGCCTTCGATTTGATGCCGGTCGCATTCAATCTGGCGGAGCAGTATCAAATCAGCGTCATTGTCCTCACCGACAAGCACATCGCCGAGGCACTCTACACGCAACGCCCCTACGATTTGGAAAAGGCCGAAATTGATCGTGGCAGGCTCGTCGTCGATCCCGAGAAGCTGCAAGCCCTGAAATCTTCTGATCGATTTGACCCGCACGCCCAAGGCGGCGTTTCGTTGCGATGGCTTCCCGGCAGCGAGGCGGCGACCTATTGCGCCCAAGGCGATGAACACAATTCCATGGGCGCCGTGGATGAGTCCAGCCTCAATACCAAGCTGCAAATGGAAAAGCGATTGCGGAAGTCCCAGGGATTAAAAGCGGGGCTTCCCGCACCTCGTTTGAGTGTCGGCGGTCGCAGCGCAAAGGCGACCGATTGGATGGATGGAGGCGACGAAATCGAGTTGCTCGCGATCGGCTGGGGAAGCACCGGTGAGATCTTTCAAGACGTCATGTGTAGCGATGAACTGCGAGGGCGGAAGATCGCGTATTTGCACTACACGTATCTCTGGCCGCTCCGTACCCAGGAGCTTGAGCGATTGGCAAAGCGGTCGAAACGCATTGTCCTGGTGGAGCAGAACTATCAGGGGCAGTTGGGCATGCTCATCAGGATGGAGTGCGGCCTGGATATCCCGGATAAAATTCTCAAGTACGACGGTCGACCGTTTTTCTACGATGAGCTTCTTTCGTCGGTGATGGAGAGATGTGCGAGCACCCCGGAAAAAGGGGCTAACCTTCCCGGTTTCGAATATGCAGGTGCCTCGTCATGAATATCGCTCTGCAGACCCGCCTGCCCGCTGTTTCCGAGTACTATTCGGAAACCAAATGCATTTGGTGTGACGGCTGCGGCAACTACGGCATTTGGACAGCCGTGAAGTATGCTCTGGTAGAGCTGAATTTGCATCCGTGGCAGGTTTGCCTTTGCTACGATGTCGGCTGTCACGGCAACGGCTCGGACAAGATCGAGGGCTACCGCTTCCACGGGCTCCATGGTCGCGTCATCCCGTTTGCAGCAGGCGCAAAGCTCGCAAATATGAAGGTTCCGGTCATCGCCTTCGGCGGGGACGGCGCGACTTTCTCGGAGGGAATCGGGCATTTGGTCCATGGCGTGAGGAGCAATTATCCCATCACGTTCGTCCTGCACAACAATACAAACTACGGGCTAACGACCGGGCAGGCGAGTTCACTCACGCCACAGGGCCAGCCCATGAACACGAGCCCCAACGGGATCCCCGAGCATACGTTGGCGAGCATGGACCTGATCTTCTCGCTCAACCCCACCTTCGTTGCGCGTGGCTTTAGCGGTGACATTAAACTGATGACTCGCATTCTCAAAGCCGCCATTCAGCACCGCGGCTTTGCCTTCGTCGAGATCCTTCAGGCCTGTCCGACATACAATCACTTCGCGACGCACGAATATCTGTTGGATCGGTACTTCGATGCAAATGCCGATGGTCACGATCCAGGCAATCTGCAGCAGGCGAGGGCGCTCGCTACGCAGGTCCAGGATCGCATCGCCTGCGGCATTCTCTACCAACGCGAGAAACTTCCGCACTTCTATGACCGGCTAATTCCGCGGCAAGGCGTGGAGACGACCTGCGTCGAGGAAGTGCGGAAATATGATGTGAGCGAGTATTGGAAGGAACTGGCGTAAGTAAATTCGACTGTCGGGAACGCGGAGTGCAATTTCGAAAGTGATCCGCTCATTCAATCACCTCTTCGGCACCGGATATCGGCGACGGTAAGGTTGTGAGTCTGACCTCGTAACGCCGTGCGGCCCAAAGCGCCATTCCGGCGCCGCCCGAACATTACCTGGTTGTCGGAACACCTCGAACCGAGACATCGGAATGGAGAATGACCATGGACAAGCCGGTGAAGGTCTGCGTGTTGGTCGGAAGCCTGCGAAAAGCCTCGTTCAACAGGAGACTGGCGAAGGCGCTGATCTCGCTCGCACCATCTTCGATGAAGCTCGATATCGTCGAGATCGGGCAATTGCCGCTTTACAATGAGGATCTCGAGACTGATCCTCCTCCCGCGCAATGGACCGCGTTTCGGCAGCTCATCAAGGCGGCCGATGCAGTGCTGTTCGTCACGCCCGAATATAACCGTTCGGTTCCAGCCGCCCTCAAGAATGCACTGGATGTCGGCTCCAGGCCCTATGGACACAGCGTTTGGGACCGCAAGCCTGGTGCGATTGTCAGCGGCTCGCCTGGCGCGATCGGGGCCTTTGGCGCCAATCACCATCTGAGGCAATCGCTGGTATTTCTGAACGTGCCGGCCATGCAGCAGCCCGAAGTCTATGTCAGTCATGTCGACAAGCTCTTCGACGAGGTGGGCAATCTCGTCAACGAGGGCACCAGCAAATTGCTGCAGCAGTTCATGCAGACGTTCGCAATTTGGGTCGAAACGATCCGCTCTCAGGGCCAGCACAACTGATGCCTTCGCTCGCGGGCGGCCGGCCAACGAAGTTTGAGGATGGTCAGCGCGTGGGTCCGCGCGGCCAGCTGCTAGTCGTCGCGAAGGTTTTCAAACTCCTCGCGGCAAGCCGTGCTGAAATCGCGCAAAAGGTCTATCGTGCCGTTGTTCACCATGTCCCGAAGCTCGACGAAGGTCTTGTCCGGTTGCAGATACGTGTCCAGGATTTTTATACAAATCCGATCCGCGCCCGCAACCACCGGATCGGTCGACAACGTCCGCATTCTGCTGAGCTTGGCGTAGAGACCAACCAGGCCTGCAATATCGGCTTTATCGTGCTGGAGCGCGTCGATGTAACATTTTGATGCCTCTTCGATGAAGTCCTTGTAGAGAACCTGACGGTGGTTTCTCTCGTGACTGATCCACTGTGCGCGGATCTGTTTTCGCTGGTTGTGCCAATTGGTAAGAACACTTGTGAGGCCGCCGACCGCCGTGCCGATGAGGGCGGCGAGCGCGGAGATGATCGAGGCATCCATCGAACGGTCCTTGATCAGGGGTGCAGGGTCGGCGGTCGCGGTGGTTCGGAAATCAGGCGCGAGCTGCGCTGTCCCGTCAGATACGACCAGAACCATTGCGTCTGAACGCGAAAACGGCTCTGAAGCTGCGGCAATGTCATGATGTGCAGAATGACCCAGAGCAGCCAGGTGAAAAGCCCGCTTGTGCGCAGCCAACCGGCTTCGAGGATAGCGAAGTTCTTTCCGACCACCGCCATGTTGCCCTTGTTGCGATATCGAAAAGGACGGCCGTCCTTACGTCCCCTGACACGCCTGCTGACGATGACGCCGACAAATCGTCCCTGCTGGATGGCTGCCTGTGCTACGCCAGGCACTGGTTTGCCATCCTGTGTCACCGAGGCAGCATCGCCCACCACGAACACATTAGGCGCCTCCGGGATCTCCATAAAAGGGCCGACCAACGCACGGCCGGCGCGATCCATGTTGGTGCCGAGCATCTTGACCACGGGCGAAGCGGCGACACCAGCAGTCCAAAGCACGGTGGCGCTCGGAATCCTCTCGCCTGCTGCGATCACACCCTGCTCATCGACTGTTTCAACCGTTAGGCCCGTGTGAACCTCAACGCCGAGCCGTTGAAGACGCTTGGCGGCCTTTTTCGATAATGATTCTGCGAATGTCGGCAGGATACGTTTGCCACCGTCGAGGAGCACAATTCGGCTCTTTGCCGGATTGATGTTGCGAAAATTGTTGCGCAGGGTCACCGTTACGAGATGAGCGAGCGACGCGGCAAGCTCGACACCGGTCGGGCCAGCGCCCACCAGCACGAACGTCATTTGACGGATGCGCTCTTTCTCGTCATTGGTCGATTCGGCCAATTCGAAAGCGCCCAGGATCTTGGTTCGGATCGCTTCGGCGTCGGCGAGGCTCTTGAGGCCCGGTGCGTATCGCGCGAATTCATCATGGCCGAAGTAGCTCGGACGCATGCCGGTGGCGACGACCAAAAAGTCATATTGATATCTCCGCGCGCCGAGTCCCGGGCAAATCGCTTCGACAGTGCGAGTTCCCGGATTGATGCGGCTGACATCCGCCAGAACTACGTCGAGATTTCTTTGCTTCGCCTCAAGCTGGCGGATTGGCGTTGCGATCTCGGCGGGCGCAAGAACGGCCGTCGCTACCTGGTAAAGAAGAGGCTGAAAAATATGGTGATTGCGCCGGTCGATCAGCGTGATTTCGACATCGGCCCGTTTCAGGGCACGCGCCGCCGCAATGCCGGCAAAGCCGCCACCAATAATCACGACGCGTTTCCTGTCTGCGACCGCCGCCGCCAAGGCTTGTCTTTCTTGCGGGAACGATTTGGTCAGAACTGTACTCATGGGTGTACCGAGTGGCTAAAGGGATGGACGCTAGCATCGGATACAGCGCGGGGCTTGCTCTGTTCTTGGACAGGGTTGCGGTGCATTGGACGAGCGTGCCCCAATGTACGGGAGGGTGCAGGAAGTGCTCGAATGGCATGCGCGGAAAGACCAGCCCGAAGTCATGTCCATGACGGCCAGAAATGCCAGGGAAGAATCCGTGTTGTGCGTTCGTTGAAACGGCCTCCAATCATGCAGAATCGAGCAATCGCAACGCGGAATTTGGTGCGATGACAATTTTGAGCATGATTGGCCCCAATGAAGCAGTCACGTTCAATCGCGGCGCGGAGGAGGTGCATATTAAATTGGCGCATTGACGAGCTGTTCGGTTTGAACACGACGGCTCTCGTCTCTAACGAATCGGGAGCCGCGAGATGAACGTCAAATACATTGTCGATCAGCTTGGGGAAACACGAACTCGCATCCCATTTTCGTTTCCCGTCGCTCACCGGCTGGTTGGTCGTTGCAACCTCTCAGACTGGGTCGCGCTGACAAAACCTCGCGTGATGATGCTTGCTGTCTTCACCGCGCTCGTCGGAATGAGCATTGCTCCAAACCAACTTGGTCCGCTAGCCACTCTCATAGCGGTTCTCGCAATCGCTGCGGGAGCTGCATCCGCCGGCGCGCTTAATATGTGGTACGACGCTGATATCGACAGCGTTATGGCGCGAACTGCGACCCGGCCAATACCCCGAGGCAGGGTTTCCGCGCGTGAGGCGCTTTCTTTTGGATTCGTTCTTGCGGGTTTCGCAGTAACGATTCTCGCTTTTGCAGCAAACCTCACGGCAGCCGCGCTGTTGGCCGGCACGATTCTTTTTTACGTTGCCGTATACACGGCCTGGCTGAAGCGGACGACACCGCAGAACATCGTTATCGGGGGTGCCGCCGGCGCGCTACCGCCCGTTATCGGATGGGCCGCGGCAACCGGAGAGATCGGGCTCGAACCGCTTTTGCTGTTTCTCATTATTTTCCTCTGGACGCCGCCCCATTTTTGGGCGCTCGCGCTCAATCGCACCGACGATTACGTCCGCGCCGGCGTCCCGATGCTGCCGGTCGTTGCGGGACGGGCTGGAACGACGCGGCAGATCCTGATCTACAGCGGTCTCTTGGTTCTGGCTTCGGAGCTGCCGTGGTGGCTCGGGTTCGCAGGTGGCCTCTATGGCGCAACCGTCGCAATCTGCGGCGCGTTTTTGCTTGTGCTCGCGGTTCAGCTGAACAGAAGCATTGCGGCTGATAGGCGCACTCCTCATAGGCTGTTCGCTTTCTCGATCTTCTACCTTTTTGTGCTGTTTGCGGCGCTTCTGATCGACCACGCGACCAGTCCATTCCCGCCTATCCAGTCGTCTGGTGGCAGGACCGTTGGATCGGTGCGCGCCGAACTCCTGCCAACCGACATGCGCAGCACACTCAGCACCGTCAACCTCAACGCGGACGAGGTCTAACATGCGATACGGTTTGCTTGCCGCAATTCTGATTGGTGCCGCCGCACTCGGAGGCTGCACTGAGGGCGTGCTCGATCCGAAGGGTCCCATCGCCTTCTCCGAGCGGCAGATTCTGTTCAATGCGACCGGCATCATGCTGGCGATCGTGATCCCGGTGGTGCTCGCCACACTCGGCGTTGCATTCTGGTTTCGCGCTTCCAATGAGCACGCCCGCTACCGGCCCAACTTCAGATATTCCGGTCGCGTCGAGATGCTCGTTTGGTCGATCCCGCTGATGACCGTGTTCCTTGTCGGGGGTGTTGCCTGGATCGGCTCTCACGATCTTGATCCGCCCAAAGCGATCGCCTCATCCACGAAGGCACTCAAGGTTCAGGTTGTCTCGCTCGACTGGAAATGGCTGTTCATCTACCCGGATGAAGGTGTCGCAAGCGTCAATCAGCTAACTGTACCGGTGGGCACGCCTGTAAGCTTCGTGCTGACGTCATCGGGCGTCATGAACAGCTTCTCCGTGCCACAGCTCGCCGGCCAGATCTACACCATGGCCGGGATGGCGACGCGGCTCAACATGAGAGCCGACTACACGGGAACGTATCGCGGGATGTCGGCCAATTTCAGCGGCGAAGGCTTCGCTGACATGCACTTCGATGTCGACGCCGTTCCTGCCGAAAAATTCTCGGAGTGGGTGGACACGGCGCGAAGCAACGGTCCGGAGCTTTATTGGAAGACCTATGCGGATCTGGCGAAGCCGAGCGCCGCCGTGGCGCCATTCACCTATCGCTCGGTCGCGCCAGGTCTGTTCGAGAGAATCCTTGTCTCCGAAACGCAGTCCGACAGCGCAATGTGCCGCAGCTACCCGACATCAATGAGGGCGGAACGATGACTCTACTTGGTAGACTGGACTGGAGTGCGATCCCTTTCGACCAGCCGATCATCATGGGCACGGTAGCCGGCATGGTCCTGGTCATCGGATCCGTCCTCCTGTGGGTCACGCTCAAGGGTTACGTGCCTTATCTGTGGCGCGAATGGATCACGTCCGTCGATCATAAGCGTATCGGCGTCATGTATCTTTTGCTTGCGTTGGTCATGCTTTTGCGCGGCTTCGCAGACGCAATCATGATGCGCACGCAGCAGGCGGTCGCGGCTGGTGGTGCGCAGGGATACCTGCCGCCGGAACACTTTGACCAGATCTTCTCGGCGCATGGCACGATCATGATCTTCTTCGTGGCGATGCCGCTCGTGATCGGATTGATGAACTTTGTCGTACCGCTGCAACTCGGCGTTCGCGATGTCGCGTTCCCGACGATGAATTCTGTCAGCTTCTGGCTCACCGCGTCTGGCGTTCTCCTGACGAACGTATCGCTTGCCATCGGCGAGTTCGCAAAGACCGGGTGGGTCGCCTACCCGCCGCTCAGCGAACTGCAATTCTCGCCCGGTGTCGGTGTCGACTACTATCTTTGGTCGCTGCAAATCTCGGGCATCGGGACTTTGTTGACCGGCGTAAATTTCGTCACCACGATTCTAAAGATGCGAGCCCCCGGCATGGCCTACATGCGCATGCCGGTCTTCTGCTGGACTGCGCTCGCGTCGAACCTCCTGATTGTCGCTGCATTCCCGGTTCTGACCGCGACTTTCGCGATGCTGCTGCTCGATCGCTATCTCGGCTTTCATTTCTTCACCCTCGACGGCCAGGGCAATGCGATGATGTACGTCAACCTGTTCTGGGTCTGGGGTCACCCGGAGGTCTACATCCTGGTTTTGCCGGCGTTCGGCGTGTATTCGGAAGTCAGCGCCACCTTCTCCGGCAAGCCGCTGTTCGGTTACCGATCGATGGTCGGTGCGACGATGGCGATCTGCGTGCTGTCCTACACGGTGTGGCTGCATCATTTTTTCACCATGGGTGCCAGTGCAGGGATCAATGCCTTCTTCGGCGTAGCAAGCATGATCATCGCGGTGCCGACGGGCGTCAAAATCTTCAATTGGCTCTTCACCATGTATGGCGGTCGCGTCCGATTCGCAGTGCCCGTGCTGTGGACGATCGGCTTCATGGTCTCGTTCGTCTTCGGCGGCCTGACCGGCGTGCTGTTGGCGCTGCCGCCGGTCGATTGGCAGGTACACAATAGTCTCTTTCTGGTCGCGCACTTCCACCACGTCATCATTCCGGGCGTCGTGTTCGCAGCCATGGCCGGCTACAATTACTGGTTTCCCAAGGCGTTCGGCTTCAAGCTTGAAGAAAGCTGGGGCGTTGCCTCGTTTTGGTGCTGGTTCATCGGCTTCCACCTCGCGTTTATGCCGCTCTACGTCGTGGGGTTGATGGGCATGACCCGCCGCCTGCAGCACTACGATGTTCTCGCCTGGCGGCCCTGGTTGTTGGTGGCGGAGGCGGGCGCAGTCATCATCCTGGCCGGAGTTGTCTGTCAGATCATTCAGCTCGTGGTGTCTATTCGTCACCGTGGGCAACTCCGCGACGCGACCGGAGATCCATGGAACGGCCGCACCCTGGAATGGGCCACCGCGTCGCCGCCTCCAGCCTGGAATTTTGCGGTGCTGCCGCGTGTCGGGGACATCGATGCCTTCTGGGCGAAAAAGCAGCGCGATCGCACGCAACAAGCCCAGCCTCCGCAGGAGCGCAAATTCGAGCCAATCGAGCTGCCGAAGAACAGCGCGATCGGCTTCATCATCGCATTTTTTGCAGTTGTCGGTGGCTTCGCGCTGATCTGGCACATCTGGTGGATGGCGAGTGTGGGGGCAATCGGCATTTTTCTGACCGTGCTTGCCTTCGCGTTCCGCAATGAGGAGGAAATAAGGATCTCGGCGCAGCAGATTGCGCGCTTCGAGCAGGCGCATCCAGTGGAGATTGCGGTATGAACATCGCTCTTGCAATTGATGATGATGTTGGTCTTGAGGCGCCGCTGAGCGCAAGCGAGGCGGGTCCTGCGACAAAGCGGGTCGTGGTCGGCTTCGGCTTCTGGATATTCCTGCTGAGCGACATCGTGATGTTTGCGGCACTCTTTGCCGCTTATGCGGTTCTGGCGAACGCGACCGCTGGCGGCCCAACCGGCGCGCAGCTGTTCAGGCAAACCAGCGTTGCGATTGAAACCGGCTGCCTTCTCGTTTCAAGCTACACCTGCGGATTGATGTCTCTGGCGATCGGTTCGCGGCGCTATGCCGCCACTTATTTTGCAGCGCTTGTCACCTTTGTGTTAGGCGCCGCGTTCGTGGTACTTGAGGTACGGGAGTTCGCCGGCATGATCGCCATTGGAGCCGGTCCGCAACGCAGCGCCTTCCTCTCCGCCTTCTTTACACTTGTCGGCTGTCACGGGCTGCACGTCACCGCGGGACTGATCTGGCTGGCAGTGATGATGGCTCAGGTCGCAATCAAGGGCTTTCCCGGAACTGTGGAGCGGCGTCTGCTCTGTTTTACGCTGTTCTGGCACGCGCTCGACATTGTTTGGGTATGGCTGTTCACGGTGGTCTATCTGATGGGAGTCATTGCATGACCGACACGCAGTACGATCGCGCGCCCGGAGACGCATTGGCTCTTCCCGACGTGGAACAGGGGACGACGTCCGGCGTGCTTGTCTACACGATCGGATTGGCTCTTGCGATTGTGCTCACCGCCATGTCGTTCTGGGTCGCCAATACGTCACTTCTGTGGTCCGGCGGCATCTCTCTCGGCCTGACTGTTCTCGCGATCGCCCAAATGGGAGTCCACCTTGTATTCTTCCTGCACGTCACGACAGGGCCAGACAACACCAATAACGTCATGGCGCTGGCCTTCGGTGTATTGATTGTCGTGCTGGTGGTCGTCGGATCGCTCCTGATCATGGCAGATCTGAACCACAACATGATGCCGGCGGCCGAATTGATGAATTTGCAAATGCAACGCTGAGTGGCGGCAGGAAACAAAAAGTCAATTGCGGAGTAGGTCGGCAGATTTTTTCACGACCAAGCCCCTTGCCCCTCCCCGACAGGGTCTCTGCGGACCTCCTCCCCGTGGAGACCCTCGGCAATTGCGGGAAGAAAGCGCCATCTGGTTCCTGCCCGAACATGCTGATTTCGTAAGAGGAATCGGAATTAACGTTCCGTAACACTGATTAACAAGCCAAAAAGGACCGCTTGAGGCACTCTTTCCTCGGGGTGAAGCGTAATGGATCGTCGAGAGGGTGCTGATGGAAGCGCTTCAAACTGCATATTGCCTCTACGGGCAGCCCCATGGTCTGGGCGCCGTAAACTTGCGAAACCCGGGCGATGAATTGACCTTCTCTGAGCCCGCAAGCTTTGGGCCCGCAAGCCGCGTCCCGATTGAGGGTGGCGTGCGGCCGTTGAATTTCTCCAATCTGTACAGCCCAGGTGGGATCAGAAAGCTCCACGTGCTGTGGGAGGACGGCGAACGTGTCTTCTGCAGCGCAGAATGTCACGCCAACGCAGAGCATCGCCGGGTGCTGGTGGTGCTGCCCGCCGTGGAAAATCCCGCACCTGCTACCGTCGAACGCCTCTCTCATGAATATGGATTAAAGGGAGAGTTGGATCCCGCATGGGCGGTACGGCCGCTTCGGCTTGTCCGGGATAGCGAACGCACCATGCTCGTCCTTGAGGATCCAGGCGGCCGTCCGCTGGACCGGCATCTCGGCCGTCCGATGGCGGTAGCGCAGTTCTTGCGGCTTGCAATCAACATATCGGCCGCGCTTCGCGGCTTGCACGAACGAGGCATCATCCACAAGGACGTCAAGCCAACCAACATTCTTGTCGATTCTGCGATCGAAAAAGTATGGCTGACGGGTTTTGGCATAGCCTCGCGCCTGCCGCGTGAGCGACAGGCGCCCGAACCGCCGGAGACTATCGCCGGTACGCTGGCTTATATGGCGCCCGAACAAACCGGACGGATGAATCGTTCGATCGATTCCAGAAGCGACCTGTACTCGATGGGCGTTAGCTTCTACGAGTTGCTTACGGCTCGGCTGCCCTTCACCGCCGCGGACCCGATCGAGTTGATCCACTGTCACATTGCGAGAGAGCCCGCTCCCCCTGGCGAGCTTGCAAGCGGGGTGCCGGCTTCACTTTCGATGATTGTGATGAAGCTTCTCGCGAAGACCGCCGAGGAGCGTTACCAGACCGCCGCAGGAGTCGAGGCGGATCTCCGCAAGTGCCTCGCCGCCTGGGAGTCGTTGGGCCGGATTGACCCGTTCCCGCTTGGTCTGCGGGACGCCTCGGAGCGGTTGATCATCCCGGAGAAGCTCTACGGACGCGACGGCGAGATCGCCACACTGCTCGCCGCCTTCGATCGCGTCTTGAGGCACGGCGGCTCGGAGCTCGTTCTGGTCTCTGGTTATTCGGGCATCGGCAAGTCGTCGGTGGTCAACGAGCTGCACAAAGTCATCGTGCTGCCTCGCGGCATCTTCATATCAGGAAAATTCGACCAGCGTCTTCGCGATATTCCCCATGCCACCCTGGCCCAGGCGTTCAAGGGGCTGATTCAACACCTGCTGAACGGCCATGCGGACGACATCGCCGGCTGGCGACACGCGATCAAGGAAGCTGTCGGGAACCAAGGCCGCCTGCTCACCGACATCATTCCCGAACTGGTTCAACTAATTGGCCCGCAACCGACTGTAGCGGTCCTTTCGCCCCACGACGCCCAATTGCGATTTCAGACTGTATTCCAGCGGTTCGTCGCCGTGTTCGCGAGAGCAGAACACCCACTCGTCATCTTCGTCGACGACCTGCAATGGCTCGATCCGGCGACGCTGACACTCATCGAATATCTCCTCCTCCATCCCGACACGGGGCACCTGTTGGTGATCGGTGCGTATCGCGACAACGAGGTCGACTCGGCACATCCGTTGATGCACAAGCTGGAGGATCTGCGCCGAGTCGGCGCCAAAGTCGACCGGATCGTCCTCGGATCGCTCTCAGTCGACGACATCAAGCGATGGCTGTGCGACACCTTGCGGCATGCTCCCTGCGAGATGCGGTCATTTGCCGAGCTGGTGCACAAGAGAAGCGGCGGTAATCCCTTTTTTGCGGGGCAGTTTCTCACCAGCCTGGCCGAAGAACGTCTCGTCAAATTCGATGTGAACTCGCGATCATGGACGTGGGATTTGGACGCTATTGCCGACAAGCAGCATAGCGACAATCCGGTAGATCTGATGATCGCCAGGTTGCGCCGCCTTGCTCCGGAGGCCCAGGAAGCGTTGAAACTGCTCGCCTGCCTGGGTAATCACGCCGATTTCGCGACTTTGGCAAAGCTGCGCAGCGAATCTCACGAAGCGATGCATACGGGTTTTCGCGACGCGGTCCACGCTGGCGCTGCCGTCCCCCGCGAGGGAAGCTATCGATTCTTCCATGATCGGGTTCAGGAAGCCGCCTACGCGCTAATTCCGACCGAAGGTCGCGCCGAACTTCATCTACGAATCGCACGCCTCCTCATAGCGGAGACCGAGCAGGAGAGGATCGCAGAGAAAATCTACGACCTCGTCAACCAGTTGAACCTGGGTTCCGCGCTCATTTCCGAGTGGTCCGAGAAAGTACGAGCGGCCGAACTCAATTTTGTTGCAGGGCGGAAGGCAAAAGCCTCGACCGCCTATGCAGCTGCCTCCACCTATCTCGCAGCAGGCATAGCCGTTCTGTCAGACGAAGGATGGGAAAGATCCTATGACTTGACGTTGGCGCTGTTTCTCGAACGGACGGAGTGCGAGATATTAAACTCGAACCTGGAGCAAGCCGCGGGATCCGTCGAGGCGTTGCTGATCAAAGCGCGATCGAAGATCGACCAGGCCGAGATCTGTCGTTTGCGCATGCTTCTTCAATTAAGGCAAGGGAACTACGCCCCGGCGGTTCGTACGGCGCTCGAATGCCTGCGAACGTTCGGCGTCGATCTGCCGGACTCGCCCACGCCGGAACAAGTGCGAGCCGAATACGAGGAGATGCGCCGGACCCTTGGCGAGCGGTCGATCGAGAGCCTGGTCGACCTGCCGATCATGGATGACCCGGACATGCGGGCCGTCATGAAGCTCTCCGCCACATTGGGCGAACTGGCCTATCATACCGACGGCAATCTCTTCCAGATGATCTGCTGCTGGATGGTGAAGCTAAGCTGCCGCCATGGCACAAGCGAGTACTCCACGATCGGCTACGGCGCGACCGCCGCAGTCCTTGGTCCGGCGTTCCATCGCTTCGCCGATGGGGAGGCTTTTGGTCGGTTGGCGGTCGCCGTTGCTGAACGATACGGGTTCACCGCGCAAAAGGCGGGCGCACATTTCCTCATGCAACTGGCGGTCCTGTGGACGCGCCCAATCGACGATGCGCTGACCTGCCTCGAGGCTGCGATCCGAGCCGTCGCGGAAACCGGCGAGATGATTTATGCCTGCTTCAACCGTCAAGCTCGCCTCATCGTTCTGATGGCACGCGGTGATCCTCTCGACCAGGTGTGGCTCGAGTCGGCCAGCGCCCTGGATTTCGTCCGCAAATACAAATTCGGTCAGTTGGTCATCTTGAGCATCCAGGGTTTCGTCCAAAGCCTTCGCGGCGGTGCGGGGACCGGCGCGCCCCTCGACCAGGCGGCGCTCGAAGCGAGGGTGCTCCGGGGCGGCGTTCCCATTGTTGCCTGCTTTCACTGGATCCTGCAATTGCAGCGGCACTTCTTACTGGGCAGCGCGGAGACGGCCCTTGAATTTGCCGCCAAGGCCAAGCCGATTCTCTGGTCGGCCCGTCTCAATCTTCAGTCGATGGATTACTGCTTTTATCATTCTCTCGCCATAGCAGCCGTCTTTCAAACGTCCTCGCCGGAGAGACAGGCAGAGCTTCGCGAGGACTTCATTGCACACCTCGCATCGTTTCAGCGCTGGGCTGAGAGCTGCCCGGCGACGTTCGCGCATAAACACCTCTTGGTCTCAGCGGAATGGGCACGTCTCGAAGGACGAGAAGTGGAGGCCATGCGTTTGTACGAGCAGGCAATCCGCCTGGCCGCGGAGCGCGGCTTCCTTCAGGACCAGGCGCTCGCCAGCGAATTGGCAGCTCGGTTCTACCGCAATCGCGGCTTCGAAAGGCTGGCAGATTTCTATTTGGGCGAGGCCCGGGATTGCTATGCTCGCTGGGGAGCCTTGGCCAAGGTCGCACAGCTCGACCAGAGCCGCCACGTCGGGCAACAGCCACCGTTGTCGCCGAAACCGACAATCGAGGCGCCTGTCGAGCAGTTCGATCTCACCACGGTTATCAAGATGTCGCAGGCCGTGGCCGGCGAGATCGTGATCGAGAAGCTGATCGAGACGCTGATGGTGATTGCCGTCGAGCATGCCGGGGCGGACCGCGGTCTCCTGCTTCTTCCGCACGGCGGCCAATATCGGATCGAGGCGGAAGCGAGGAGCGGTCGCGACGGCGTCAGGGTCCGTCTTTTCGAAACGCCGGTGGCGCCTCTGGAATTTCCCGTGCGGATCCTCGAGCGGGTCGTCCGCACCCAGAGCCAGGTGATCCTTGATGACGCGCGCGGGCGGCACGCGTTCGTCGGAGATGACTACATAGGCCGTAAGCAGGCGCGATCGCTCCTTTGCCTGCCGTTGCTGAAACAGGCCGAGTTGACCGGCGTTCTCTATCTCGAAAACAGCCTGGCGTCACATGTGTTCACGCCGGCGCGGATCGCGGTACTGGAGCTGCTCGCGTCACAGGCGGCAATCGCGCTGGAGAACGCGCGGCTGTACCGTGATGTCGCCGAACGCGAGGCCAAAATCCGCCGGCTGGTCGACGCCAATATCATTGGCATTTTCATCTCAAACGGAAAGGAGAAAATCATCGAAGCCAACGACGCGTTCCTCAGGATGCTGGGATACGACCGGAAGGACCTCGCATTGGGGCGTATACGCTGGACTGATCTGACGGCGCCGGAGTGGCGCGACCGCAATTCACAGATGGTTGAAGAGGTAAAAGCGACGGGCATCGCGCAACCACACGAGAACGAGTATTTGCGAAAGGATGGCAGCCGCGTGCCTGTTCTGGTCGGCGCCGCGAGCTACGAAAAAACCGAGAACCAACGGGTCGCTTTCGTGCTCGATCTGACCGAACGCAGGCAGGCGGAAGAGGCGCTGCGCGAGCTGGAATCGGATTTCGCTCATATGAACCGCGTGAGCATGCTGGGAGAATTGGCTGCCTCTCTCTCTCACGAGATTGCACAACCGATCTCCAGCGCGCGGAATAATGCGCGCGCGGCACAGAATTTTCTGGGAATGGAGCCGTCGGACCTGGGCGAGGTCAGGGAAGCACTCGGCTCCGTCGTTGCCGATACCGATCGAGTCGGAGAAATCATCGACCGCATCCGCGAGCAAATCAAGAAGGCGCCGCCGCGAAAGGAGCGTTTCGACCTTAATTCGGCAATTGATGAGGTAATCACACTGGCGCGAAGCGTGACTAATCGGAATAACGTTCTGATCGAGACCCGGCTTGCCACTGGATTTTCTGTCGTTCACGGGGATCGCGTTCAATTGCAGCAAGTGCTGTTGAACCTGATCCTGAACGCGGTTGAAGCAATGGGCGCCGTTGAGACAGGGGCGCGAGAGCTATTGATCAGCACAGAACGCGAACAGAAAGGGGTCCTCGTGGCCGTGCGCGACTCCGGGCCGGGCATCGATCCCACGCATCTCGGACGAATGTTCGAGGCGTTCTACACTACCAAGTCCGGTGGAACAGGGATGGGGCTGTCGATATGCCGGTCCATCATCGATGCTCATGGGGGCAGGCTGTGGGCGGAGGCGAATCAGCCTCGCGGCGCCGTATTTTGGTTCACGTTGCCCGACGCCAGATGAGAGTTCAGAAGCAAATGAGAGTTCAGAAGTCCTCAGGTCGAATCGCCGGACGCGAGAGCCGCGTCAAGACACCTTGTGAGATCCCGTTCATCCACTGGTTTACTGAGGTAGCACGTGACCCCGTCGCTCAGGGCGCGGGCCCGGTCAACATCGTTCGGGAAAGCAGTCACGAGTATTGTCGGAATGGCGTGGCCGGTATCGATAAGGCGCCGAAAAAGTTCGATACCTGTCATCGCCGGCATGTGAACGTCGGCGATCAGGCAGGCCGTTTCACCCATGCGAGGAGATGCGAGAAAATCGGCCGCCGACGGAAAAACATCGACCATAAAGCCCATTGATCTCATGAGCCTTCGCATGGACTCGCGAAAAAATCGATCGTCTTCAACAACCGAAACCAATGGTTTTTTCATCATGCTGCCTGTGGCAATTCGCCTTTAACTCGCGTTGCGGGCATCAAACACGTCTAGAATAGCGTCATATCTGCGAAGAATGCTACTCGCGTAATGTCGGCGCCTTGTAAACTTTGGCTTAGCTCGGAGCGAATTGGGCAGCTCGGGCATCAAAGGAGGTCGCTGACCTATGTTATGCTGTGTAAACTTTAGTGTACGCACGTTTCATATCGAGAAGAATGGGGCTGTTCACGTCTACGGATTAGGACTAGAAATGCATGGTCAATCTAAACCTGCAACCGAGACAAAGGCTGATTTTTCGGGATGCTTTAATCCGAGCAGCAGCAATGTCTGATTCAAACTCCACCGTGTTGGTCATCGACGACGATCCGAATTTCCGCGCTTCGGTCGGGCGCCTGTTGCGATCGCTCGGCCTCAATGTTCAGTTATTTGCATCAATTGCCGAGTTCCTTGAGTCCGATCCGCCGGATTGTGCTACCTGTCTGGTGCTCGACATCAGATTGCCCGATCAAAGCGGCCTGGATCTTCAGCGTGAGCTGGCTGCGGCAAACAGGGAAATCCCGATCATTTTCGTCACCGGGCACGGCGACATACCGATGTCCGTACAGGCAATGAAGCGGGGCGCCATCGAGTTCCTGACCAAGCCGTTCCGCGATCAGGATCTCCTCGACGCTATTCAGCTGGGTCTGTCTCGCGATCGGGCACGGCGAAAAACTGAAACGGATTTGGCCGTCCTCAGGGAGCGCTTCGGGTCACTAAGCCCGAGGGAGCGGGAGATCGTGATTCAAGTCGCTCGTGGCCGCCTGAGCAAGCAGATTGCCTTCGATATCGGCATCGCCGAAGCGACGGTGAAGGTGCATCGCAGCCGGGCGATGCAGAAGATGAGGGCCGGTTCGCTTCCGGAACTCGGCCGAATGGCTGATAAGCTCAGGTTGGTATCCGACACGCCGCATCGCGTCTGAGCGGTCCCCTCTGCGCTACGTGCGCAGTCGCACTTACGCCTCCTCCCATTTCTCACCATCTGCGGCGCGACAGCTGTCAGTGGGCCTGTAAATTTAGGTTTAGACAACACACCCAAACTGATCGCTACGCGCCACCTGTGTGGAATAGCCCGCGGTACTCCAAAGCATAAGTTACGTCCAACCGCCGAGAATGAAACACGCGAGGTTAGGATGTTCGTCGACAGGGCTATTACAGAAGACTTTCAAACTACTTCACCAGCATCTCCTTCTGCAAGCGACCAGCAATTCCATGTTGTTGCCAGTAGTTTGGCCCGGTTGCTTGAGACTGCAACGCGGGAGCTCGAGCGTGATCGGGGCGTAGTAAAGGCTTCGCTGGTTACAGCGTGGCGTATCCTGCAGGCGGAGATCGAACGCTGTTCCGGGGCGAACGGCTCCTCAAGTGGCGGTCTGGCTGCCTGGCAGGTCGCGCGCGTGCGAGCTTACATCGACAGCAATCTGCACCGCACCATTCATATCCGCGACCTTAGTGCCATCGCGCGCCGAAGTCCGGCGCACTTCTCGCGGCAGTTCAAACTGGCTGTTGGTAAGTCGCCACATGCCTACGTGGTGAGAAGGCGCTTGGAGAAAGCCTGTCACCTGATGATAACCAGTACGACATCATTAAGTGAAATAGCTTTGAGTGTCGGCTTTTCTGACCAAGCACATCTATGCAGGCTTTTTAGGCGGGACTTCGGTCAGAGTCCTGCCAACTGGCGGCGAGAACTGGGAATCCCCGGCGAGGTCATCGCAGGAATTGGCGCGGACAAGTCATGAGCATTGCAAAGTGCTGAGTTTCGTCCTTTCGTACCGTCGACCCGAAGCCAACTTCTCAAATGCGGGGGTTGCGCGCGTCAGGTTTTTGTGGAGAGGCGGTCTCGAGCGCGGATCAGCCTGAAACCGCTGTCAAGGACTGGTTGGCAGAACCCGGGCCGGCACTTCTTCATGTACAGGTCAACCCAATGCAACTCGTCATGCCGCCATTCATGCAAGTAGAGCCGGCGATCGGAATGGCGCTTTACTCGGCTCGCGCCATTTTGCGGCCGCGGGGGAGATGTTTGGGAAATGGTAAAGGAAAATCTTTAGTTCAGGCGCGTCTTCCGCGACGGAGGCACGATGCGCGGTGGATCGCGATGGACCAGTGAGGAGAGACGACATGTCCGGTATTCATCACGTGACGGCAATCGCCGGAGATCCCAACAAGAACCTCGACTTTTACACGCGCGATCTTGGTCTGCGTTTCGTCAAGAAGACGGTGAACTTCGACGATCCGTCGACCTATCACTTCTATTACGGTAACGAGACCGGCAGTCCCGGTACAATCCTGACCTTCTTCCCTTGGGCAAAGGCGTCGGCAGGCCAGCGCGGGGTCGGTGAAACCCATCAAACTGCTTTCCGAGTGCCATTGCGCTCGCTCGGCTACTGGACCGAGCGCTTCATCGAGAAGGGAATTGCTTGTCAGGCGTTGGAAAAGCGCTTCGGCGAACAAGTTTTGCCCTTCACGGATCCGGACGGGATGGCGCTCGCGCTGGTTGGCGCTGCCAATGCAGCCGACGAGCCGGCTTGGAGCAACGGCGACATTCCCGTTCAACATGCGATTCGCGGCTTTCAGGGTATAACGCTGCTGCTCGACAGCGCAGAGAAGACTGCAGCGATTCTGAGCGACGTGTTCGACTTCCGCGAGGTCGCGCGTGAAGGATCGGCAATCCGTTTCGCTGCGGCAGGCGTCGCGAACGGCGGCATCGTTGATATTCACGAGGTCAAGGGATGCCCGCGCGGGCACCAGGGACGAGGTTCAGTGCATCACATCGCCTTCCGCGCTGCGGACGATGCGCAGCAGGCACAGATGACCGAGAAGCTGATCCGCGTGCACGGTAGGCATCCGACCGAACAGAAAGACCGTAGCTATTTCCGCTCGATCTACTTCCGCGAGCCCGGCGGTGTCCTGTTTGAGATCGCGACCGATATTCCAGGTTTCGCAGTCGACGAGCCCGTCGAGACCCTTGGTCGGGCGTTGAAGCTGCCGAAGTTCCTTGAGCCGCGGCGCCAGGAGATCGAGGGTATGCTGCCCGTTGTGGGAGAACTCGCCTGACGATGAACGAATTCATCTACCGCTTCGTGCCAGCGATTGGAACGGGAGGGGCACCATCCTTCGGAGGCCTTCTTTGGTGCGCGATTGGCTCTCGGCCCTCAACCTCAAGAGCCGTTTGTAGAGAAGGAAGCGTACCACCGGCCCACCCAGAGGATAAGGTGGCCGGGACAGAATCGGCTAGCCGTCTTCGGTCTCGACTGCTCCCTACAAATCGTCTGACGCCATCGTCGTCCAGTACAAATATTGGGATGGCCCGCGCGACATCCACGTCGCGTACCAAAGTGAGCGTTCGGTTATCCAGGATGAGCCACTGACCGTCCGCCCGAGCTGCGACGGCAGCATGATCTTCGTTTGGCAGACGGTTTTTCAAAATGACGATCTTCAAATCCTCTTTTGAAATACCCGCTTCCAGGAGCGCGACATATTTGAGAATCGCATAATCCTCGCAGTCCCCATGCCTGGATCGAAGTGTTTCCAACGGACCGCTCCAACGGTCCGGAACGCCCCATTGTGCCTCGTCGCTGACGGGAGTGATGGCGAAATTCACTGCTCTGTTGATCAGGCCGACACGAGCCCGTCCACTGCGGCTCGCGCCTTCGGAAGCCAGATCAATCAACTTCTGAGCCGGCACCGGGCAGGGGCCATTCGCGCGACATTGTTCGACGACTCCGAGGTCGTGGACGATCTCGGCCTTGAGGTGATGCCATTTCTCCAAAAGCGGTCCCCAGGCGACGGGCTCGGTATCCAGACCGAACAATCGAGCCAATTGCTCTTTTTCCGGGATTGGCTGATTGCGGGGCGTTGAAGACACGGTCGCGACGCCGCCACGAAGTGGGACGTGGTCGGCGACCAGAGAGATGGGTGCGGCGGAACAGGGAAGCGACCAGATCGGCTCGAGCAAGAGAGAGCAAGCCAGCAGAAAGCGGGTCGCCCTGAAAGCGCTGGCGCTACGTGCCGTCCATTGAGTTAGCAGGCTGGTAAACACTCGAACACGCCATTTAAGCGGAAGCGATTCAATGCGGGCCGTTATCGGCGAGGTCAACGGCAAGCTGTCCATGCGCAACCCTGCTTTGCATGTCCAAAATCCTCGGCGCTCGGGACGTGATGCCCGCGCTGCGTGGTGATGAACTCGAGGCACAACTTGGCACGCGTGGGCATTCGTCTCTTGGACAAACCTGCTTCGGACCGTCCTTGTGGCTAAAAAGAGGCGTCCCTTCAAAGGGAAGCAGCGTTATTCAAGACTGAGACCCCACGATCGGAGAGCCTGCGCGTGTGACTTCAAGGGAGCTCGACGACGGAGCAGGGGCACACTTTCATGGTCATTGAAAAAATCAACATACGAAGCGGCCCGTCTTGCCAAACGCCATCTGGGCTCGGATTGAACGCCATGCCGAGCATTTCTGCCGCGCTCACCACGCTCCTGGCGGACATGTTTGCCCTGTATGTAAAAACGAAGAACTTCCACTGGCACGTATCTGGGCCGCACTTTCGTGATTATCATCTCATGCTCGACGAGCAGGCCACGCAAATCCTCGCCACGACCGATCCGATTGCCGAGCGCGTACGCAAGCTCGGCGGAACGACATTGCGTTCAATCGCCAACATTGGCCGCCTGCAACGCGTTTTGGATAATGACGCCGACTGCGTCTCGCCTCTAGAAATGCTGAAGGAACTTCGCGGCGACAACGTTAAACTAACGGCTCACATGCGTGAGACTCATGCACTGTGCGACGAATTTGGCGATATCGCTACCGCAAGCTTGCTCGAATCCTGGATCGATGAGGCGGAGGGACGCGCCTGGTTTCTCTTCGAGAGCAGCGGACGGTCCTAGAAATTGAAGCCCTCGTCAAGTTGAACGAGTTGTCGGACGTTGATGCCGCCGCGGTCTGGTGTTGCTTGTCTATTCATGCGGGTGGGCGCCTGGTGCCTTGTTCTGCCGTCGATCCCGGGCGGGCTATCGCTCACCGTTCGAATGGCAGGGGCTCTCAAGGCTTGCAAATCTGAGGGTTCCAGTCGCGAAAAGGCGTTGGTGGTTCAATACCCCTGAACAACGCATAAGTCCGGAGTACCCGCGCCACCAAGTACCGAACGCCCGTTTTCAGCAGCACAGCATTAAAAAATTGCAGCAAACATGTTCAAGCGGCGAGTATAATCCCGGTGTCTATTGGGTGATCGAATTATCGCTGAACAGAAGAACACCCGACCCTCGGCAGTGGGGCAAAACGGCGTGCCCCTCATGGATGTGGTCTGATGTAATAGCTGCCAGTCGGCCACTTGGTTGTGAACAAGAGGAGTCATGGCGTGGATATGCCGACCTCTGGTACGGAAACACAAGATGCGTCCGAGCTCAAGAACGATGCACGGAAGAACAAGCGCGCTGAAACCCGTGCTCCATCCATCATCGTCGGCACCGTCGCAGCTGTCGTAGCCGCGCTTTCCGTCTTCTATCTCTTGCGGGGAGAACCGCTGCTCGTGCAGGGCGAGGCCGATGCGACACGACTGGATATCGCTGCGCGCGTCGACGGACGGGTCAAGGAAATTCCCGTTGAACGCGGACAGAACGTTCCTGCGGGGGCTGTACTCGTGAGGATCGATAACCCCGAAACTCTGGCCAAGCACGGGCAGATGAAGGCGGCGATGGCTGTTGCCGAGGCCCAACTTGCCAACGTGCTCATTGGGACCCGGGCCGAGACCATCGCCGCCAAGAAAGCGGAGCTGGAACGGGCGCAGGCGGCCCTCGTGCTGGCACAGAAGACCTTTGACCGAACGCACACTTTGACCGAACAGGGTAATGCGCCTCAAGCCCGTCTCGACCAGGTGACTGACACGCTGCACGAAAGCGAACGGGCGGTTGACCAAGCGAAGTCGGCCTACGACCAGGTGGTTAATGGCTATACCAAGGAGGAGAGGGACATTGCCAGGACGAATGTCGAAAAGGCCAATGCCGACATCCAGGCCGTTCAATCCACCGTCGATCAACTAGTGATCTATGCCCCAGTCGCCTCGCAGGTCTACCAGCGTAACGTGGAGCCGGGCGAGTATGTCTCACCGGGCGTGCCGCTCGTTACCTTGATCGATTTGGCGGACGTCTGGATACACTTCGATCTTCGCGAGGATCTCGTGAAGAACTTGAAAATCGGTGATCGATTTGACGTACGTATTCCGGCTCTCGATGACCGCCGCGTTCCGGTGGAGGTCAAGCTTATTGCAACCAAGGGCGAATATGCGAGCTGGCGCGCCACCCGTGCTTCGGGGGATTTCGATTTGCGGACGTTTTCGATCCGCGCCTATCCGGTCCAGCCGGTGCCTGAGCTGCGGCCGGGAATGAGTGCCTATCTCGACTGGCGGTCGCGGCAATGAGACTGGCGTCAAAGCCCGGATTTCTGCGCGTTGCCCGGCGCGAGTGCCATTGGCTGCTTCACGATCGCGTTGCGCTGCTCTTGATCTTCGGCGTACCGCTCTTCGCGTTCGTGGTTCTCACGACGGTCTTCAGCCGCCCGGTCATCCGGCATCTCGGGGTCACTGTCGTCGACGAGGACAGGTCGGATGCTTCGCGTGCGCTGACGGAATACATCGCGGCGTCTCCGAGCCTGAAAATCGTCGACCGCTCCGGCACGCTGTCCACGGCCGTGCAGGACATCCGGTCCGGCAAGGCGATCTCGGCAGTCTATATCCCGCCAAACTTCGAGCGCGACTTGAAGGCCGATCGCCGCCCGCAGGTCGTCGGATTCTACAATCAGCAGTTCCTGACGCCCTCCGGCATTGCATCCTCGGGCCTGAGCGATTCGCTTTCTGCCGCGGCGGCCGCGGCAGCCCCCGCCAAACGCGCCGCACCCACCGCAGCCTCGATCGGAACGCTGACCGGTGAGACGATCGCGTTGGTCAATCCGCAAAAGAATTATGCCCAATTCCTGTTGCGCGCGCTGCTGCCGACGATCATCCATGTGGTGATGACGCTTGCCGCAGGCTATTCCGTCGGCTCCGAATTCCGCCGGCGCAATGCGCGAGAGTGGCTCGAAAGCGCCGGAGGCGATCCGGTTGTCGCCCTCGTCGGTAAGCTCACCCCGCTGTTCGGCATCTTTTTCCTGATCATGCTGGCTGAGCCGTTCTTCCTGGAGGGCGTGCTGCAGATCTCCTTCCGGGGAGACGTGCCAATGATGGTGGCGGCGGGCTCGCTCCTGATCGTTGCCTACCTGTCGCTCGGCGCCTTGCTCCAGCTCGTCGCCGGCGACCTGGCGACGGGGCTCGGACTTGCCGGCCTGATTGCCTCTCCCGCATTCGGCTATGCAGGGGTCGGCTTTCCCACGATCGGCATGAACGCGTTTGCGCATGTCTGGAGCGCGATGCTGCCGCTGCGCTGGTACATGGCCGTCTTGCTGGGACAGGCGGCACGCGGATTGCCGGTCGCGGACTCCGCGATTCCCTTTGCCGCGCTCGCAGGCCTTGCGCTGCTCTATGCCGGTCTGGCATTGCTGCGCATGGCGAGCCTCAAGCGCAAGGGCTGGTTTGAAGTGGCGCGACCTTCCGACCCGCCCGACGTCACACAGACACCGCGAGGGATCGGCGGCGCGTTTGCCGCGGAGTGGCGGCGCGTGCTGGGAACGCGGAGCGCCTTCACGCTGCTGTTCCTGGCGCCCCTGATTTATGGCATTTACTATCCGCAGCCCTATCTCAACCAGATCTTGCGCAAGCTGCCGATCGCGGTCGTCGACAATGATTTGAGCGATCTCAGCCGACAGATCGTCGAGACACTGGATGCGAGCGGCGCGTTGAGCGTCGCAGTCCGGACGCGCACGCTTGTCGAGGCGCGCAGCGCAATCGATCGCGGGACAGCGTTTGCCGCCGTAGAAATTCCACCGGATGCCGAACGCGACATGCTCAAGGGCCTCACCGTTCACATTCCGATCTATGCGGATGCCACCTACCTGTTCATGTTCAGGTCGACCGCGAGCGGGGTTGCCACCGCCATCGGCACCCTGACGTCCGAGCTCGTGTCGCGAGGCGCGCGCTCCGATGGCAGCCTTGTCAAGGCGAAATTGGCAAACTCGAGCCCGGCCGATGTACTGCTGCAGCCGATCTTCAATCCTGTGGGTGGCTATGCGAGCTATGTCGTGCCGGCAGCTTTTGTGCTGATCCTGCAGCAAACCCTTCTGATCGGGGCGGCGATGCTGACCGGCACTGCGCTGGCGAAAGGCGGGGGCGCGTTCGCTAGCGTGTTCGGCCGCGGCATCGCCCATCTCAGCATCTACCTTCCGGCGGTTGCGCTTTATCTCATCGTGCTGCCGCGCATCTACGGCTTCTCGACGCTCGGCCATCTTCCGGAGCTTTTCGCGATCGCGACCGTCTTTTTGCTGGCGACAAGCTTCATGGGGCAAGCCGTCGGGGCCTGGTTCACCCGGCCGGAGAACGCGACCATCCTCCTTCTGGCAACCAGCCTGCCTCAGTTCTTCATGGCCGGTTTCGCGTGGCCGCGTGAAGCAATCCCCGAGGCGGCCCTCGCGTTCGGCCGGATTTTCCCGGCCGACTCCGCGATCGATGGTCTCGTGCGCATCAACCAGCTCGGTGCCGGCATCTGGGAGGTCGCCCACGATTGGCTCGGGCTGTGGTGCCTGGCCCTGATCTATTTCGCGCTTGCAGTGATCTCGATAGTTGTGACGAGAGGAAGGCGAGGACATGCAGAGAGTTAAGCCTGCAGCTACTGTCGCGGTCGCCATCCTGCTTGCGGCGGCCATTCTGATCTATTCCATCCATCGTCCGGATCCGAAGGTCACACTCATTGGAGTGGTTCGGACGACAGAAGTCAGGGTGGAACCGGAGGTGAATGGCCAACTCGTCTCAATCGCGGTGCAGAAAGGTGGGAAAGTACACGTGGGCGATGTCCTGGCGAAGCTCTCCGCGTTGGAGTTGACGGCACAGGCGGACCAGGCGCGCGCCGCCCTCGCGTCGGCAATCGCGGACCGCAACAATGTCTACGCCGGTGTCCGTCGCGAACAGGTGGCCTCGCTGAAATATGAAATTGCCAAAGCAAGCGCCCGCCTCGAGTACGTGCAGGCTCAGCTCACAAGAACCAGCACGCTGGCACGCGACAGCTTTGAGTCCCAGCAGTCATTGGATCAAGCCGTGAACGCTGCCGCAAGCGCACGTGCTGATGTGGCTGAGGCACAGGCTAACTATGATGCGGCCGTGGCGGGTCCGACCCGCGAGGAACGCTCGATTGCGGACTCGCAAGTGCGGGCTGCGGCGGCCGCAGTAGATGTGCTCGAACGTCGCCTCGACAAGATGATCTTGCGCGCCCCGGTGGATGGCGTGGTCGCTGTCGTGGCTGCAGAGCTGGGCGAGAATGTTCGCGCCGGCCAACCTATTCTGATGATTGAGGAGGCAGGCCCGCGGTGGTTTTCATTCAATGTGCGCGAGGATCATCTCGGTGGTCTTTCGGTCGGGGCAACCGTCAATGTGAGGCGGAACGGCGCCGATGCTGCGATCAGAGCCGTTATTACCGAACTGCGGCCGCTCGGGGCGTTCGCCACCTGGCAGGCCGAGCGGGTCATAGGCGATCATGACCGCAATACGTTGCGGATGCGCCTTGATCCATTGGGAGATTCGACAGGACTCGAAGCGGGCATGACTGTCTGGATCGAGCCAACCGACAATGTCCGTTGAAATTGCTCGATCTCGTCCCGATTGATTGGTTGGGATCAACGGGCGCAAGGTAATCCGATCTCATAACCTGTTCGACTGCGCCAACGCCCCGTTATGGGGCGTGTGCGGCGTAATGTGTACAGCGCGGTTGGAAAACCGGCGCCAGGTGCGGCTTGACCGCGAAGAGACGAGGGATTAGCCATCTTCTACTCTATTTGCCTGTAAGACCAATTCGTGAACAGGACCAAAGAGCCAAAACGGGATGGTCACGTGGGCCAATCCGAACGAGACGCCCTTGAGCCCACCACGTGGACGATAGATCTCGTGTCGCGCGAGCTACGCGCCAACGGCGTCGCGGTTCCAATCCGTAGCCGCGCTCTCCTGATCATCGAGACGTTGGTGAAATCAGATGGTGAAATCGTGACCAAGGACGCGCTCATGAGGAGCGCGTGGCCGCGCGCCATCACCCTCGAGGATGGCACCATACGGGTTCATATCTCGGCCATCCGCAAGGCTCTAGGCCCGGAACGGAGGCTGCTGCAAACGGTTCCCGGTCGTGGTTACCGCTTACTGGGTAATTGGAAAATCCAGCAGGATCGTAATCCGGCCAAGCCGAGTCCAGTAGAGCGGGCCACGGCGGCGGGAACTTCATTTTCAACGAACGTTCCGGTAGCGGCTAGCGCGCTGGTAGGCCGGGCGACGGCGGTGCAGCATCTGCGCGACCTTGTCTTTGCCTGTCGTGCCGTGACACTCGCGGGCCCTGGCGGGATCGGCAAGACGGTATTGGCATCCGAAGTGGCCCGAAGACTCTTTCCGGAGATGGAGAGTGACGTTTTTCTCGTAGAGCTGGTTTCGCTGTCGGATCCGCAATTGGTGCCATCCACGGTTGCGGGAGTGCTTGGCCTACGATTGGGCGGCAACGAGATTTCGTCGGCTTCGGTGGCTCGGGCCATCGGCAGCAGAAAGGTGTTGCTCGTTCTCGACAATTGCGAGCATGTGATCGACTCCGCCGCGGAGTTCGCCGAAACTGTCTTGCGCCTGTGTCCGCACACAACAGTGCTCGCCACAAGCCGGGAAGTACTGCGGATTGAGGGCGAGTATGTTTACCACGTCGCCCCGCTGGAGGTGCCATCGCCCGAGCAAGTCACGTCGAGCGACGTCCTCGGGCGCAGCGCCGTGCAGCTATTCATCACAAGAATGGGGTCACTCGACGCCGACTTCCTGAGGCGCGGTGAGAATCTTCCGGCGATCGCGGCAATCGTTCGGCGATTGGATGGCATTCCGCTCGCCATCGAGCTTGCTGCTGCGCGTGCGGCAACGTTTGGTGTTCAGGAGGTCGCGGAACATCTTGACGATCGCTTCGCCTTACTTACTGGCGGTCGGCGTACGGCCCTGCCGCGTCACCAGACGCTGCGCGCCACGCTTGATTGGAGTTTCAATTTATTACCCAGGTTGGAGCAGCAGTTGCTTTGCTCTATGGCCGTGTTCGCGGGCGGTTTCACCCTCGATGCGATGCGTGCAGTAATTGCCGAAGAGGATCGCGCTTCGTCGGTTATCATGAATGCGGTGGCCAATCTCGTCGACAAGTCGCTCGTTGCGCCTGACGATTCAAAAAGGGCTCGGCGCTGGCGGTTACTTGAGACAACGCGCGTATATGCACTCGAAAAGTTGCACGAAAGCGGCGAAGCCAGGCGAACCGCGCGGCGGCATGCAGAATTCTATCGCAATCTATTTGCTCATTTCGCAAGCGACGGGCAGTTCCAGGCTCCTATTGGAGACCTGCGTCGTTATCGTGAGGAAATCGACAATCTTCGTGCTGCGCTGAACTGGGCGTTCTCCCCGGCTGGGGATGCCGCCTTGGGCGTCGAGCTCGCTGCTGCGGCAGCCGATTTCTGGAGCGCGATGTCTCTGCTTACCGAGTCTTGCGAATGGGCGGAGAAAGCAACTGCCCAGATCGGGAATGCACTCGGTACACGCTCTGAGATGATCCTGCAGTGCAGTCTCGGGGTGGCACTCACCTATACACAGGGCATGACCGCACCAGCTCGCAAGGCGCTCGAGCGAGCGCTGGCACTCGCTGAGGAGCTTGGGGATTTCGACTACCGGCAGCGAGCGACACATGGTGTCTGGCTATTCCTGGGGCGCTCGGCGGTCTCCAAGGAGGCGCTTGTTTTCGCTCGCCGATACGAAGGCGTCGCGCGTACCCAAGACTTGCAAGCGCAGGCAGTCGCCGATTGGATCGTCGGAGTACCGCTGACCTACATGGCCGCGCACGCCGAGGCCGCCCAGCGGCTGCAACGAGCGATCGAGTATTACCCCACCGATCGGCGAAGGCTCGACTTGGTCCGGTTCGGCAGCGATCTGCGGGCCTCGGCGTCCGCTCATCTCACCGTTAATTTGCTTTCGCTCGGACGCCTGGATGACGCATCGCGGACAGCATTGTTTTCCGTCGAAGAGGCGCGCGGTACCTTTCATCCGAGCGTGCTGTGCATTTCTCTTGCATGGGCGGCTGGTTTTGTCTTTGTGAGCCTGGATGAGTGGGACCGCGCTGATCAGTTCGGCGACGAGCTGATCGATTGCGCCTATAAGCATTCGCTGCGCCCGTTTTACGCAGCCGGGCTTTGTGTGCGCGGTAGTCTTGCGGCCAAGCGCGGCAATCCGGGCGCCGGAATAGATTTGCTACGTACCGGACTCGCCGAAATGAAAAAGGCGAGCTACCTGCTTTTCTACGCCTTCTTTATGGCGGAGCTGGCCGCGGCGCTTGGCGCGATCGGCCGCGTCGGCGATGGTCTTTCCGAGCTCGACGAGGCGATGCATCTCGCGGCGGCGATTGAGTATCGATGGTTCGTGCCCGAGATGCTGAGAGTGAAGGGTGATCTACTTGCGCTAGGTGGTTCTGACGACATGGCGCGGATCGAAGATCTGTATCGCCAGTCGATCAGCCAGGCGCGTGAACAGCAGGCGCTCTATTGGGAGCTTTGCTCGGCGATAAGCCTCGCAGAGCTTATGCAGTGTCAGAACAGGCGCGCGGAATCACGATCGGTGCTGACTTCGATATGTGATCAATTTACCGAAGGCTTCTCGGCGTCGCGAGTTAGACGGGCGAAGGCGCTATTAGACCAAATGGATTAATGGGTTACCCACACAGCGTGGCTCGATGGGCCGCCGTGGGGCGAGCGGTACCACGACGTCTTTCGCTAAGACCGCGGGAATGCCTCAGCTGCCAAACCGGAATAACTCCGTCCCCCATCATGAAAAGCCAGGCGTGCTTCGCCAGAAGGCGCGGGCGGATGGCTCGCAATGCTGCGAACAGGAACCGCGCCGTCTGGCGTTAGCGCCCGTTGCCAATCGTTGAACCGGAAGTGGGTGAATGCGTCCTAAGCCAAGGTTTAACTCACCGGAGCCATAGGGGGATCGCAAAAGACCCGCGTGCAATAGATCGTTTCGATTGGAAATAGCAGGATGTTTCGTAATGGGAGATTGGATCTCCGCCAGTATATATCTCCGCATCCCTTCCCTGCGGCGATATGAGACCCGGGAGCGGCTGCCCCCAAGCCGCTACTGCGCCGTTCCCCCGACGGCGTCGGGTCGCTATGGCCGGTGACATTAGTCACCGGCCTTTTTCCAGCCAGGTCTTATCCCTGGTGCGGCTTCGCCCAGGCTTCGTCGAAGACATCAGAACCGAGTGAACAGCCAACAGGCGAACCTCAGTGAACCTTGCCCAGCACGAACGCAAAGGGAACGACAAACAATTCATCTCCAAGGTCATCAATTACGTGCAGGACCCAGCTGCGCCAGTCCTCCGCGCTACGTGCCGAAATTAGTGACCGCACGACGCATGCCGCATGGTCTCATGCTTCAGCCAGGTCGTCGATAGCCGCGCCGTATCGATCGACCAAAACCTCTCGTGAGTTGGAGCAGTGAAAATAAATCTGAGTCATGCCTCGAGTTCCAAATGTCCTAAGGATTGAAACCTTGGCGAGCTCTCATGTCTGTCCTTGAGTTGGTGGACACCACTAACGAGCGATGACGCTGCGAACACCTGTAACCAGACCCAGCGGGTTACGGGAGCCAGAAAGATCGTCTGCCTGTCCTAACAAATTTCAATTGCGATTTGGTGCCTGGAGTCCTGCTTCAAGTGCCGCACCTCCTCGCCAACAGGTCGTTGAATGCTTCGACCTCTGAGTCGAGCACGGCAAGCTTTCGATCGTGGTCGGCATCAGCGGGACATTTCGCGGCAGACTGACGTAACGTCACGGACTCGTAAAACGAAGCGGCGTATGCGCGGCATTTCGCGTCATTGTCGGGAGCTTTGAAGGATTGGCTTCGCACGGTCGCCCAGCGCGAGCGAGAGGCGGCGATTTCGTCAGGTGAGGTGCACTGCGACGCTACCGCCGAAAGCGCAGAGACGTTGATCAGGGCCGAGACTGTCAGTGCAGTCACTCGCTTCATCATTGCAGCTCCGCTTGTTGCTGATAGATGCTGCGAGCTTCTTATCGCTTGGCAGGGCAGTTCTCTCGAATGGACTTATCGGGAGTTGAACGAACCTGCGGCAAAACCTTCAGAGAACCTCTCAACAGGCGGCCGCCGGCTCAGGCCAATGATGCCGCTGAGTGGTCGCCGATCGTAAGACGTAAAAAAGCGTCGAGGAAGTTGCCAACCTTCAGAGGCGAGTACCCTAAACCTTCGTTTAGTTCCATCCATCCCATTGGATATCCAATTTTACTTGCGTCCAATGGGCTGCTGGTCGCGATTGGCTTAATCTTTAAGCGTTGAAAAGAGCAGAGGGTCATCCGGTACGAGGCGAAGATTTAAACCCGAGAGGAGATAACCATGCCGAACAGCTCCGAAGGTTTTGGAAACCGCAGAGCAACGCAATGCACGGTCTGTGACGGCAGGTTTGGTCTAGTCCACTACTACTCGTGGCGAACTCCGTTTTGTTCCAAGAAGTGCGTCGAGCGCTTCAGAGCGCGCCGGGAAAGTGAATGCAATTGGGTGGGTTGGCACCAACTCGCCATTGACCCACTGCCAGAGAACCACGCGAGGGCATTATGACTTTACAGATCTCACGACGAGGCAGGGAATATCTGGAAACTGCACAGACTTTGCTCCGCGCAGCCCAAACCATGACCGACCGAGCTGTCGCGCATCAGCTGAAGAACCTTGCTGACGACTACCAGCGGCGGGCCGAGAAAGCTTCTTACGATGATACGGCCAAAGCGTTGGCTCGCTCGGCTGCCAGGGCGGAATACGATTGGCCATGATCGGTCGAGGGTTCAAAACCCGTCTTGCGGAAATGCTCCAGTCACGAACTTTTTATAGCTTCGTTACCGCCTGCATAGCTTCAAAGTTGGAGCTGATATCATAGGTCGATGATGGCATGATTATCGTCATTCAATAGGGAAGCGCGCTATCTAGCTGCTGTTTGGAGCCAAACATGGGTGAAATTGTTCGATTTGTCTCGAAGTCTGAGCGCGAGCGAGCCCGCCTAATTCGAGAGGCTCGCGCGATATACGACGGTATCTTTCCGCCGGATGGGCGGAACCGCGTCCAGCCGGACAGGGTGCCGGCAGGGCATTCTGCCAAGGAAGCCAACGCCTATCCCGGCGGCGGGGAGCTTCTACCATGATCAAGATCATCGCTGTGCTCTGCAGTCTCTCGACCCCCGCTGATTGCCGCGAGCAGATCGTCACCACCTCGGACTTTGCCGATGTCTCTGTGCAGTCCTGCCTGATGGGCGCGCCGCAACTCGCCGAGTGGATGAAAGAGCATCCGGCCGAGCGTTTGGCAGCGTGGCGCTGCGTGATCGGCAAACGGGATGCCAGGGCAGCGGTCAATCGGGCCGTCGGCGAAAGGTTCACTGGTGAACCGGGATAAAGACCGCCTCCAGCTCAGCGTCGACCCCCGCAGCGAATAGTTGGCGAGGTCGGTTTGTTGAGCTGGTCGGGTCGGAGGGTGAAAGCAGAGTTGGAACTCAAGACAGCCCCAAAGGAGACTGAAATGCGAAAGAGAGGTTTGAGCGTTCTGGGTTTGCTGGTCGTTTCCGCTTTAACAGCCCAAGTGGCAGCTGCAGCCCCGCACAGTGGCGGAAAGGCAGCGCGAGCTTCTGCACATCTAAATCAGCAGTATCGCGATGTCTTTGATGCCGCGTCCAAGCCAGTCGGCACCAAATCATGTGACATACTCTGGTGCTACCCGGATTGACCTCGCGCGCTCGACCGAGCCGGATCGGTCGAGCGCGGATAAGCGCCGCCGGTTTGATGCGAGGACCACCTTGCAGGCCGTCGCTCGCAAGAGGGCAGCACGAAAATGAAAAGAGTGGACGATGTTCCATATGGGCTGAAGATCAATACAGCAAGCGGTCAACGCCGTGCCATGTCTCTCGCTGCCTTCGGAGTGGTAGTCTGCCTGACCGCAGCCCTGCATTTCGCGTTCTGGGCGATTAAAAATCCTCACACCACCGCGCCTTCGGTGGAACAGCGATTGCCGAGCGTTTCATACAACCGGTTTGCCTCAGGCAATTCAGAGATATCGCAGACACGGATCCGCGCCGATCTCACCGCAATTGCGGCGCAGGCCAGGGCGGTTCGTACCTATTCTTCGACCCAAGGTCTTGAACTCGTCCCGCCGATTGCTGCCGAGTTGGGGCTCACGGTCTCGCTCGGCATATGGATCGACAAGGACGATGCTCGAAACGAGCGCGAGATTTCAACCGCCCTCGAGCTTGCCCGCCGCTATCCAAATGTGACTCGGCTGATCGTCGGCAACGAGACGCTGTTCCGCCGCGAGCAAACCGCGGCCAGTCTTATCAAGATCATCCAGCGCGTAAGGCGCGAAAGCTTGGTACCGGTAGCGACCGCAGATCACTGGAAATGCTTCCTCGACCATCCGGAACTGGTCGATGCCGTCGACCAGGTATTCGCCCATATCCTTCCCTATTGGGGAGGCATACCCAATGAACTCGCTGTCGACGAATCGTTCGATCTCTATGACAGATTGCTCACCGCTTACCCGAACAAGAAGATCGTCATCGGTGAATTCGGCTGGCCGAGCGAGGGCCACAATTTTGAACGGGCGGTCGCCGATCCGATCAGCCAGGCCGTGATTTTGCGGAACTTCGTGGCGCGCGCCGACGCGAAGGCTATCGACTACAACATCGTCGAAGCGATCGACCAGCCCGAGAAGTTGTTTGAAGGCAATGTCGGTCCGTACTGGGGCATTTTCGACGCCTCGCTGCGGCCGAAATTTCCCTGGGCAGGGCCGATCAATGACGCCAACTACTGGAAGACAGCGCTGGTGGCGGTGATGACCGGCCTGCTGCTGTCGCTTACCGTTCTGGCACTGCCCGGCGCGACCATCCGCCAGGCAGCACTGCTCTCCGGCATAGACCATCTATGCGGGCACTGGTGTGCGGACCTGTTCGTGTACTGGCATTCGCACTACCTGCTGGTGGGCGAAACGGTTTCGTTCGCCATCGCGCTTCCCCTTCTGGCCTTGCTTGCGCCGGTCGTGCGTTCGCGGGTCAATGAAATGGCGAAAGTGTCGTTCGGCCGTGGGCCGACGCGGCTGTTGAAGGTGACCCCGCCGGTGCCGCGTGGGCACGTGCCGAAGGTTTCGATCCATATTCCGGCTTACCGGGAGCCGCCGGAAATGCTGCTGCAGACCATCGATTCAGCAGCGCGGCTCGATTACCCGAATTTCGAGTGCGTGGTTGTCATCAACAACACCCCCGATCCCGCTTTCTGGGAACCGATCAAGGCGAGGTGCGATGAGCTTGGCCCGCGCTTCAAGTTCATCCGCGTCGAAAACCTCGTGGGATTCAAGGCTGCCGCGCTCCGGCTTGCCCTGGCCGAGACAGCCGAGGATGCCGAAATCATCGGTGTCATCGACGCCGACTATGTGGTCGATCGCAATTGGCTCAGAGATCTGACCCCTGCATTTGTCGATCCGAAAGTCGGGCTCGTTCAGGCGCCGCAGGATCATCGCGACGGCAACCGCAGCTTTATTCACAGCGCCATGAACGCCGAATATGCCGGCTTTTTCGATGTCGGCATGGTCGAGCGCAACGAGGCCAACGCCATCATCATCCACGGCACGATGTGCCTGATCCGTCGTACAGCTCTCGAGGCTGCCGGCGGCTGGTCGAGCGACACGATCTGTGAGGACAGCGACCTCGGCCTGTCGATCATGGAACTGGGATGGCGCGCCCATTACACCACCCGCCGCTATGGCTGGGGACTGCTGCCGCAGGACTATCTGGCCTTCAGAACCCAGCGGTCGCGCTGGGCGGCAGGGGCGGTGCAGATCGTCAAGAAGCACTGGCGGCAATTCCTGCCAGGCACGAACCGGCTCGATCGCAACCAGAAACGCGAATTCATCTTCGGCTGGCTGTCATGGTTCGGAGCCGAAATCATCGCGGTCGCCGCCGCGATCCTCAATCTGATCTGGGTGCCCTTTGTCGCCTTTCAGGTCGTCGCGATTCCGGATGCGCTGCTGACGCTGCCGATACTGGCCGCATTTCTCGTATCGGTTGGACACTTTGCCTGCTCGTACAGCTTGCGGGTCGCCATTCCATATCGGCAAATGCTCGGCGCCATGATCATGTTCATGTCGGTTCAGTGGACAGTCGCGAGGGCGGCTCTCGAGGCCGCGCTTCCGGCGGGACAAAGCGATTTTCATCGCACCAGGAAGGGCAACGGCGCCATCGTTCGCGCGACCTTCGCAGCGATGCCCGAAGCACTCCTCGGCTCGCTTCTGCTCGCCGGCAGCGCCATCATCTATGCGACCAATTTCTATCGCTATCTCGAGACCGACCTGTTCGCCGCGGTCCTGCTCATTCAAAGCCTGCCATTTCTGTCGACCGTGGCACTGGTCTGGCTCGAGCGTTTCAGCGGTCGGGAACTACCAAAGGCTCCTGCGCCAGCGGCTCTTTCAACCTAGATTACGGTAGTTGCGCCCGAGGCCAAGCGCCCTATGGACCTTAGAGCGAACGCGACTACGGAGAAGTCATCAAGAGTCTTCTGCAGATCATGGAATCGCAACGCGAGGATAATTTAGACATCGTTGCCGGTTTGGCGACCGGCCGGTTAAGATTAAGTCGGCCGGTCATATGGCGATAGAGAACGTCCTCAAAGTCGCGGCAGAAGCTCTCGCCGTGTTCATTGGCGCCGAACACTTATGGAGGACCCGATGAAGGTTGCTATTCTCGACGATTACCAGAACGTCGCGCTGCAGCTCGCCGACTGGTCTGGCGTACGGAACCATGCTGAAATCACTACCTTCAATGACCATGTTGCTGACCCCTCGGCAGTAGTGGAGCGGTTGCGGCCGTTCGATGTGGTGTGCGTGATGCGGGAACGCACGCCGCTTACGAGGGAGGTCCTGCAGCAGTTGCCGAACCTGAGGTTGATTGCTTCGACAGGACCGCGAAACGCGTCCATCGATACTCGGGCCGCGACAGACCTTGGCATTGTTGTCACCGCGACAGGCTACGATGCCACTCCGACGATCGAATTCGCTTGGTCGCTGATCCTGGCGAGCATGCGAGGCATCGACCGGGAGACCGCCTCGTTGAAAGCAGGCGGCTGGCAGACCGGGCTAGGTGCAAATCTGCGGGGCAAGACCCTTGGGGTTCTCGGGTTAGGCAACATCGGAAAAGAGGTCGCTCGCATCGGTTTGGCCTTTGGCATGAGGGTGATCGCATGGAGCCAGAACCTTACTGAGGAAAAGGCAAGTGCTGCCGGTGCCATTCTCGTCGACAAGCAAACACTGTTTCGCGAGGCGGACGTTGTTACGGTCCACCTCGTGCTGAGCGGCCGCACAAAAGGCCTGGTCGGGACGCCGGAGTTTGCCCTGATGAAGCCGACTGCGAGGTTCGTCAACACGTCGCGGGGCCCGATCGTCGATGAGGCGGCCCTGATCCAGGTGCTGCATGCGCGTAAGATCGCCGGCGCAGCGGTCGATGTGTTCGATACTGAACCGTTGCCTGCCGATCACCCTTTTCGGAAGCTGAAGAGCATACTCGCGACGCCTCACATCGGCTATGTCACCGAGGACCTTTACCGGATTTTCTACGGCGATGCCGCCGCGAACATCACAAAGTGGCTTGAGGTCAACGCGACATCCTCGTAGCCGACTGCGATGAATACACCTCCGAGCCGAACAGCAAGAGCCGTTTCGTGCCCCCATTTCGAAAGCATAGCGGACGGAAGACCAAACCACGTTCGATGCGGCGCTTGCATCATACCGCAGCGGCGTCGGTTGGATCACGGACCTCAACGTCTTGACCACGCAGTTGCTACGGGCCAAGAAAGCATTGACCTGCATCTATAGCACCGCGTTTGCGGACGGCGGGCCTGCTGGACGTTGTCGACCGGCTGAGCCGGCCATAGAAATAACATCTGACAGGAAAGGAAACCTCGCATGGCATACGATTATGTCCTCGCAGGCGGCGGCTCCGCCGGCGCGACGCTCGCGGCTCGCCTTTCGGAAGATCACAAGACCACCGTCTGCCTGATCGAGGCCGGCGGTGAGGGCAGGAGTGTTGTCGTCAGGGCGCCGATCGGCGTGGCGGCAATGCTGCCGGGCAAGCCCAAAATCAACAATTGGGCCTTCGAGACGGTCCCGCAGCCTGGGCTCAACGGACGCCGAGGCTATCAGCCGCGCGGCAAGGCGCTCGGCGGATCGAGCGCGATCAACGGCATGATCTATATCCGCGGCCATCACACCGACTATGACGACTGGGCGGCGCTTGGATGCGAGGGCTGGTCGTGGCAGGAGGTCCTGCCTTATTTCAAGCGTGCGGAAGGTAACGAGCGCGGCGCCGATGATTTTCACGGCGGTGACGGCCCGCTGCGCGTCGCCAACCAGCGCAGCCCCCGGCCGATTGCGTCAGCTTTTGTCGAAGCTTGCGCCGAAAACCAGATCCGTCGCAACAACGATTTCAATGGACCGGAACAGGAGGGGGCTGGTCTTTATCAGGTCACCCAGTTCTGGGGCGGCGACAGGAACGGCGAACGCTGCTCGACGGCAGCCGCCTATCTGCATCCCGTGATGAACCGGCCGAACCTCATAGTCATTACGAACGCGCAGGTGACCGGGATCGTGTTCGACGGCAAGCGCGCGACCGGCTTGCGCTACCGCCGCGACCGGCGCGAAGAGGCCGCCGAGGCCTCGCGTGAGGTGATCCTTTGCGGCGGGACATTCGGCTCGCCGCAGCTTCTGCTGCTCTCCGGTGTCGGTCCGGCGGATGAAATCAGGCGACACGGAATCAGCGTCGTGCACGAGCTCAAGGGGGTCGGCAAGAACCTGCAAGATCATCTCGATTGCATCACATGCTACTCATCGAAAGAGACCGACCTGTTCGGTATCACTCCGAGTGGCGTGGTCAAGTTGGTTCGCAGCATGTTTCAATGGCGCAAGGATGGAACCGGCCTTTTCTCGTCGCCCGGATCGGAAGGCGGAGCCTTCCTGAGATCAGATCCCGAACTCGATCGCCCCGATCTTCAGTTGCATTTCATCATCGCCATACTCGATGACCATATGCGCAAGTCGCATTTTGGCTATGGCTTCTCCTGCCGCGTTTGCCAACTGAGGCCCTTTTCGCGCGGTGAGGTCGGTTTGACCAGCAAGGATCCCCTGGCGCCGCCGCGCATTGATCCGCGCTTTCTGTCCGACCCGCGCGACGCTGAGATCATGCTCAAGGGCGTCAAGCTCGTGCAGCAGATCCTGCAGGCGCCGGCATTAACGAAATACCGCGATAAGAATCTCTTCGCCGCCGGGATCACCTCTGACGAGGCGCTGATAAACCACATCCGCAACAAGGCCGATACGATCTATCACCCTGTGGGCACATGCAAAATGGGTCTGGATGACACGGCCGTAGTGGACCCCAGGCTGCGCGTGCGCGGATTGCAAGGACTTCGGATCGTCGATGCCTCGGTCATGCCGACGCTGGTCGGCGGCAACACCAATGCGCCGACCATCATGATTGCCGAGAAGGCCGCGGACTTGATCAAGGCGGCGTAGCCGCGCCTCGATTTTCGCGAGGAACTGCCGTCCGCCTTGGGCGGGCCGCGCGCGGTTGTACGTATCCGCGCGATGCGGGCTTTTTGCATCGTACCTCGGGTGCAGGGCCAAATACTGCAAAAGTTCAATCGCTTACGGCACCGAACACCGCCGGCCAGAGTTGGCTTGACCGTTCGAAGCGCGGTAGCTTACATCAGTCGACTGGCGCTGGCGGCAACGAATTCAAAGAAGAATTGCCTTGCGAACTGCTATTCCAACGAGCGGGCCGCGCACCCAGGAGGTCATCTCCTTTGGGCCATTTCGGTTGTTTCCCTCAGAGCGCGTTCTCAAGAAAGCCGATGAGACGGTCAAGCTTGGCAGCCGTGCGTTCGATATCCTGCTCGTTCTGGTTCAGCATGCGGGTGAAGTGGTCGGCCAGAGGGAGCTAATCGCCAAGGTTTGGCCCGGGCTTTTCGTCGAAGAGGTCACCCTTCGGGTTCATGTCACGGCTTTGCGCAAGGCCCTCGACACCGGCGAAGCCGGCGAGCGCTATCTCACGAATGTGCCGGGCCGCGGTTATTGCTTCGTCGCAACGACGTCACGGGACGCCGTGGGTTTGCCGACTGCCGATGATTTTCCTGAAGCTCACTACCCTTTGCCACCGCTGCTCGTGCAAATGGTTGGGCGCGACGAGATCGTTGGCAGAATCTGTCACAAGCTGACGATCGAGCGATTCGTGACCATCGTCGGACCAGGCGGGTTGGGCAAGACGACGGTAGCACTCTCCGTCGCGCATACATTGCTGCCGGAATTTTTTGGCGCCGTCTGCTTTGTGGAACTGAGCCCGGTTAGCGATCCGCGCCTGTTGGCACCGGCCGTCGTCTCCGCGTTCGGCCTTCCGGTTCAGTCCGGCGACCCGATTCCGGGATTGATCGGCCATTTGCGCGGGAAACCCGTTCTGCTGATTCTAGACGGCTCCGAACATCTAATTTCGGAGGCCGCGGCTCTGGCGGAGAGGCTTTTTGCCGAACTGCCGCAGCTACATCTGCTGGTGACCAGCCGGGAAATCCTGCGCGTCGGCGGCGAAAACGTCTACCGGCTTTCTCCCCTCGAAATTCCGCCTGATGGCTCCAGCCTGACGCCCGCCGAGTTGCTCGGCTTCCCGGCCGTAAAGCTCTTCTTGCAACGCGCGACGACGAGCGGCGGGCAGATCAATCTTGCTGATCAGGACGTCAGGATCGCCAGCAACATCTGTTGCAAGCTCGGCGGCAACGCGCTCGCCATCGAGTTGGCGGCGGGGCGTGTCGAAGCTTATGGCCTGCAAGAGATTGCAAGGCTGCTTGACAGCGAATTTGCCTTGCGCTGGCCTGGACGCCGGACTGCTCCGCCTCGTCATCAGACACTGCGCGCGACGCTCGACTGGAGCTACAACCTGTTGTCGGAGGTCGAGCGCACGGTTCTACGGCGTCTATCCGTATTCGTCACAGGCTTCACGCTCGAAGCCGCGCAGCAGGTCGCCGGAGGTCCGGGGGTCGGCGCGGAAGAGGTGTTCGACGCGGTCGGCGGACTCCTGATGAAATCGCTTGCCTCAGCCGACACCACGGGATCGATCGCGCGCTATCGGCTGCTTGACACGACGCGCACCTATGCCGCGCTGAAATTGGTCGATGCCGGAGAGCGCGACCAATCCCGCCGCGCGCACGCGGGATATTATTGCGGATTGTTGCAGACGACGGGGAATGTGGCGGATTTGCCGACACATGAGCAGCGCGCTTTGGTCACACATCTCGACGACATCCGCGCCGCGCTGCATTGGGCGTTCGGACCCGACGGCGATCCAGCCATCGGCGTCGACCTGACGAGCTATGCGAGCCCGATCTGGCTGAGCAAAGCTTTGTTTGCCGAATGCCGTGAATGGACGATCAGGGCCGCCGCGCTTGCGCCAGACCGCGAGGATAGCAAAGCGACAGAGCAGCATACCGTGATCCGCCTGGCGCTTGCGAGCTCCCAGTTGTTCACGACTAGCTTCTCGGTGGAGGCGATGGTCGCTTGGACCAGGACGCTGCAAAAAACCGTTCGCGAAACGCAGGGGCAATTGATACTGCGCTACGTATCGTCCTGGGGAGGGAGTATCCGTACCCGTTATGATGAGGCACTCGAACTTGCTCAACGTTGTGCCGAAGATGCGAGGAAGCTGTCTGATCCCGGTCCGACCGCTCTGGCGGAATGGATGCTGGGCCACTCTCTGCATCATCTCGGCAGGCTTGCCGAGGCGCGGACGCATCTCCAGCGCTCGCTGGATGTCGACACGGAGAAGGCGCGGCTCGCGCAGGTCAATGCGATCGGCTACGACCGCCGCGTTGACACGCTCGGCAATCTCGCAAGTACGCTGTGGATGCAGGGATTTCCCGAGCAGGCCGAGTTGTTGGGATTGCGCGTGCTTGAGGCGGCAAGGCCACTCCAATTCGCAATGCCGCTCAGCGTGGCGATGACATGGGCCAGCTTCCACAGGTACTTGTCCGATACCGACATCGATGCCGTCGAGCATGATATTGTCGAACTGATCGAGCACGCCAGAACCCATTCGATAAAACCCCAGGTAGGGGTTGGTAATTGCTTTCTGGCCCTGTGTCAGACGAGGCGAAATCAGTTCGATACGGCGATTCCGCTCGCGACCGAGGGGCTGCGGCTGTTGGCGGAAATGCGATATGAAGTGTTCGTTCCGCTCATTCTGGCTCACCTCAGTGAGTCCGCGATCGCGGCGGATCGCCACGCTGACGCTGCGTCCCTGATGGAGCAGCTCGCCAGCAGGGATCTCAACCCGGAACATTGGTGTACGGCCGAGGTCCTGCGGGTGAAGGGATTGCTGGCGCTATCGGCCGGTCACAACCGCGACGCGGCAGCCACTCTCTTTTTGCAATCGGCGGCGCTGGCGAACAAGCAAGGCGCGCTCGCGTGGGAGCTGCGGGCGGTGATGAATCTTGCCCGATTGAAGGCCAATCAGGGCCGTCAAAGGGAGGCCATAGAGCAGCTGGAAGGAGTTTACAGCAAGTTCACCGAAGGCTTTAAAACTGTTGATCTTCTTGCTGCGCGGAGCTTGCTCGGCGAGTTCGCCCGATGAAAAGGTCGGGCGAGCGTGGCGAGAGTAAGAGCCGCCAGGTTTTGTGCAAATATCGACGAGCTATGCGATTCTGGGTCGGGTGCCGGATGTCCGAGCCTGAGGAGCTTCGGTTTGCTGTTGCAGTACGCCTCCCATTGGCGCGACAATGGGAGCGCTGAAAATGAATAAAAATTACATAGAATCAACGGATTGGCTGTTTTCCGTGGCGCCCATGATGGACTGGACCGACCGGCATTGCCGCGTCTTCCACCGTCTGATGACCCGCCGTGCCCGCCTCTACACGGAGATGCTGACGACGGGCGCGATCATCCACGGCGATCGGCAGCGGTTACTGGCGTTCGATGCCAGCGAGCACCCCCTGGCGCTTCAGCTCGGCGGCTCGGAGCCGCGCGACCTCGCAACAGTTGCAAAAATCGGCGAGGATTTCGGCTACGACGAAATCAATCTCAACGTCGGCTGCCCCTCCGACCGCGTCAAGGATGGCCGCTTCGGCGCCTGCCTGATGGCCGAGCCGAAGCTCGTCGCACGTTGCGTCGAGGCGATGAGACGCGAGGTGAAGATCCCCGTCACGGTGAAATGCCGGATCGGCATCGACGACCAGGACCCGGAAGCGGCGCTGGAAGCGCTGACCCACGGTGTCGTCGCTGCCGGCGCCGACGCAGTCATCGTCCATGCCCGCAAAGCCTGGCTGAACGGATTGTCGCCAAAGGAAAATCGCGACATCCCGCCGCTCGACTATGACAGGGGCTACCGGTTAAAGGCTTCGATGCCAAAGGTGACCGTCGTCATCAATGGCGGCATCGGCAGTCTTGCGGATGCGAAGGGGCATCTTTCGCACGTCGACGGCGTCATGCTGGGGCGCGCCGCCTATCAGGAGCCGTGGCGCCTGCTTGCCGTCGATCCCGAGATTTTCGGCGAAAAGGCTCCGTGCGCGACCATGAAGGACGTGTTCGAGGCGATGGCGCCCTATATCGAGCGGGAGCTCGCCAACGGCACACGGCTGCACGCGATCGCGAGGCATTTCGTCGGCGCGTTTCACGCCGTGCCCGGCGCGCGGGCGTTTCGGCGTCATCTCGCCGAGAACGGCGTCAGGGTAGGTGCCGGCATCAGCGTCTTGCGCGATGCGGTCGCACTGGTCGAGGATCGCGTCGCGGCCCCGATCGCCGCATGATCCGAATCTTCTTGTCTGGTTGAAGGACCTCAGCCAGGCAGATGCCTAGTTCGATCTTTGTTTCGGTGGAAGGCAGCCTTCCGAAGCCGACTGCGCCGTCAGCTCGGCAGTTTCCGCCTCCAATCTGGCCATCCTGAGCAGGTACGAAAGGGTGCAAAGGTTCAATTCGTCGGATAACTGCAGCAGTTGGTCGGTCATTTCCGATATGTATAGCAATTTGTCGCTGGTCGTTTCCATGTCTCGCACTCCGCGAACCTCCGAAGCCCTGGCCGGGTCAGGCAATTTCCCTGATGATGTCGTTTCGCTTTCGATGGAGATTTGCGAGCGCAACGGCACTCAGGTGAGGTCCTTTCCGCTGAATGACAGAAGGCAAGCCCGTTCGTTCGCTGATAGCCTGCAGCGTATCATGGCTGACATCGATAAGAGCGGCCATCGTCCAGGCGTCTTCGACCAGCCCGGGTAAGCCGAGGGGAGTGACCTTGAAGCCGGCCTCCTGAAATCGCGGCAACCACCACGTTTCCATGATCGCGCTGATCTTGGCAATGCCTTCGGCCAGGCAAAACTCCTGGACCGCTGCCATCAATCGTAGGTTGAGGTTGCCATCTCGTCGGTCGCGAATGATGAAATATCGTGACCATTCCCAAATCAACGGATCTGAAGGGCATCCCCTGACGTCAGCCAGATGAGGAAAAATTTCGCTCATCATCGACGGCTTCGTAGTGGGGTACAGCCGGTGTCCGCCAACGACCCGGCGCCCCTCGAGCGCCAGCAGATAAATCGTATCTTCGTTATCGAAACTGTCGATTTCGCGTCGATCAGGCTTGCGAAGGGTCTCCCATCGCCGCTCCTCGACGAAGATGTCGTGCCGAAGGCGAAAATGCTCTTCCAGCACGTCTTCATAGAGGTGACGGTTCGCGAAGGAAATGATGTGTATCATGCAAGTCCCCCTGATCCCTTGAAGGCTCATGGAAACCTGTTCTGAAATCAGGGAGTCGGATATTGGGAATTTTCCCAATATTCCGCTGTCAGGGATTAATAATCTTGTTGCGGATCGCTATCGCGACCGTATGCGTTCGATTGACTGCGCCAAGCTTGCTGGCTGCATTTGCCAAATGCTGCTCGGCTGTCCGCTGGGTAATGTGCAGGATCTCTCCGATCTCCCACGCCGATTTGCCTTGCGATGCCCAGGCAACCACTTCGCGCTCCCGCTGTGTCAGCCGCGGCGTCGGATCGGGTGTCGGTTGAAGCAGATAGCGAATACGATCAAAACTGTACATCGCCATCAGATGTAGCGCCGGTTTGCTGCGGACGTTGAGATCGAGATCGACCCCGCCGAGCGAAACCGCAGCTTCGTATCCGGTGAGCCCATGAATCGGCACGATGAAACCGCGCTGCATCCGAAAATCGGTCGCGCGGCGCATGACTTCCGCAGAGCCCCGTTCTCTTTCTGGGTCGTAAGGCGCCTCTGCCCATTCAAAGGGATGAATCAAGCGTCGGCAGTGACGGACGACGGGATCGACACGAACAAAGTTGTTCTCGGTGTAAAGTTTGAACCATTCGGCGGGCCAGCGTTTTGCCAACACCATCTGGGAGAAGTTCTGACCCGGATTGGGCAACCCTGTTACGATGATAGTTTCGAAGCCGAAACGGCCGAACGCTCGCTCAAGAGCGTCCATTGCCGCCGGCTTTTCTTGGCGTTCTCGGCATGGGCAAAAGCAAGTCTACTTATGGTCGTATGATCGTCAAGTAACCATCCCAGACACTTTCAGTGGAAATATCGCCGCTACGTACGCTCATGCGAGGCCGCGGCTTCATCGCGATTGAAGCGTACCCATGGACGGAAGCCAGATATCTCGCGTGATCACTCCTGAAGGATCACGCCAAACGTGAGCGCAAAGCTCTTTGATGCGGTTGAAATTCCGTACCTAATGCTCCGATTCCGAAGTTCGCAAATGTTCGCAGCGACCTCTGATGCGAACTTCGGAATCAAAGCAGCACTAGCAAGTTAATGTTTCTAGTGCGGTTTTGAATTTGAAGTTCCTATGATGAGATTGCAGCAACACTGATGGGAACTTCAAATTCGCCGCACTAGCCGACGCAGGCTAAGAGCGGTTGCAGTCACCGCCTCGGATTTCAGTCTAGACGGTGTTGCCGGTGTGGCCATTTTGTTCGTCTCGCTCGATGTTTGTTTCGACCAAGCGGACGACGGGTCCGACCTTCGCTTCGGCTCTGTGATTAAGAGCTTCGACGTGTTCAACGACCCGAAGACGTTCCCAGTCGGATGCAAGGCTCTGGAACGCCCTCAGGAGCCGCAGACCCAAGAGTTCTGAAAGTTCGGTTCCTGGTTGCAGTTGCGCCGGCATAGGGGTGCTTTCTGGCTACGGTCCAATCATACGTCTTAAGGTAGAACAATGGAAGGCTGATATCATCTGGTTGACTGCTTCGCCAGGCGAGAAAAAAGCTGTCAGCGCCAGATCTTTGGGTCTAACGAGGCAAGGCTGCTGCCGGAACCGTCGAGTTCATCTGGACCGTAATCGGCGAGGCCTTCTGCCTGCGTGCCGGCGGAAGCCATCGAAGCCCCGACAACGCTCGATATGCCTGCCGCCGCTCCAAAGCAGCTCACGCACGAGGTAGAGCCCGCTTCAAGAAAGAAGGCCTAAGGATAACCGCGCAGCATCAGGTTGTCGGCGCGGACTTCCCAGCTCTCCAGCCGGTCCAGGAAGCTCATGCCGAGCAGGTTCGTCTTCATCTGTCCGTGCGGCACCACCAGCGCCGGTACCGAACGCTCGACGAGCTTGCCGATCGCCAGCCGATCGAGCGTCACCCGCGCTGCCTTGGTATGTCCGCCGGCGGTCTCGAGATCGACATCATAATCGAGCAATTCGAGCGGCAGGCCGACCGCCTTCGCCGACTCATAGGTCAGGACGACCGAAGTTGCGCCGGTGTCGACCACCATCGGCGTGGCGGCTCCGTTGATCTTGGCCGACAACGCGAATTCACCGCCCTGGCCGCGCGCAATTTGCACGGCGCGCCCCGGCGTCACCCGCTTGCTCAAAAAATCCGCAACCGTGCTCCTGGCGCGGGCGATTTGACCGGGATAGCCGTAGGCCACTACCGCGCTGGCGGTCCCGATCAAAACGAAGAGGATGAGCAGAAAGCGGCTCACGGCGGGCCTCGCGTGCTTTTCATCAGTCGCGCGTCGAAACAGTTGCCGCCTTCGTCGGTGCCAATCCCGCTTGCGCCATCCGCGTCGGCAATTGCGTCATGATTTCGCGCCGCTCGGCACCGTCCATGCGGTGCCAGCGCGCGATCTCGGGCAGGGTACGCCCGCAACCGAAACAAAGGTTGGATCTCGGATCCATCATGCAGACCGCGATACACGGCGTCTCGATGCTCATCTTTTGATAGTGAAACGATTTTCATTGCCTGCCAAGCGGCACGAGAGTCACAAGTTTACCAATGCCCATGACTTTCCGAAGTTCGTGGAAGGTGGGTGTTTCGGTGGTGCACGAACTTCGGAAAGTTGGCATTACCTACAATCCCGTGCCGGCGCTCATGATCGGTTTGTGGCGGGGCCTTCGCTTGTCGTCGCTAATCATGTTGGTATTTTCCGGTTGCAGTGGCGGTGATTCTTCCGACATCGGCGCTAAGGCCGACATCACCCGCTCCGGCGGGAAGGTGATAATCACCTCGGTGCCGATGCGAAGTTTCGATTTCAGCGTGAACGTGCCGCCGTGCATGTCGATCAGACTTTTTGCGATCGGCAATCCGAGGCCGGCGCCCTGTTCGGCGGATTTGATCGAATTGGAGCCCTGGCCGAAGGAGGCCAGCACGACCGGGATTTCATCTTCGGCGATTCCGGAGCCGGTATCCTTGACGCTGAGATATTGACCGCCGGAAGCGGTCCATCCCGCCTTCAGCCAGATCTCGCCGCCTTGCGGCGTGAACTTTATCGAATTCGACAGAAGATTGAGCACGATCTGGCGTATGGCGCGCTCGTCGCCCCAGATCCGCGGCATGTCCTGCTCGAACACCTCGTGAATGGTGATGCCGCGGTTTGAGGCGCGCAGCTTCAGCAAATGGTGGCAGTCGGCGACGACATGGATTAGCGATACCGCCTCTTCGTTGAGTTCGTAACGGCCGGCCTCGATGCGCGAAAGGTCGAGAATTTCGTTGATGAGATTGAGAAGGTGCACGCCCGAATTGTGAATGTCGGAGGAATATTCCTTGTACACGGCAACGGCATGGGCGCCGAAAATCTCGCTTTTCATCACTTCGGAAAATCCGAGGATCGCGTTCAGGGGGGTACGCAATTCATGGCTCATCTGGGCGAGGAAGCGCGATTTCGCGACGTTGGCGGCTTCCGCGCGGTGGCGCGCTTCATCCGAGATTTCCTTGGCCTGCTCGAGCTCGCCGATCAGCGCATCCTTCTCCGCGCGCGCCTCCAGCGTTGCCAGCGTCGTCCAATGAAGGCGATGGGCAAGCAGCGCAAAATAACCTTCGGCGGCAAGCGCGAGCAGAGCGAGCACGTAATTGTCGAAAGTGCCGCTGAGCACGAAATTGAACGCAATCGCCGATGTCACCGGAGCGGTGGCCGCGAGTGCCGCGATCGGCAGGCTCGCCGCGAGCATGCTCGATACCGCGATCACCAGCAGCATCAGAAACATCATCAGCGTGTTGGAGGCCACGTCGAAGCTCGCGGGATGAACTAGAAGCGCGGTCCAGCACAGGCCGTAGAGCAAATCCAGCACGATGAACCGCGTCCGCCATTTGCGGGTCGCGGTCAGCGAGGGCGGCTCGGCGAGGAACTTGCTGCAGCTGCGGATGATCGCAATATGAATGCACAGCAGCCCGCAGGTCCACGCCGCGGCCGCGACCGGCGGCATCCAGAAGCCGAACAAGAGGCCGGTAGCCACCACCAGCAGCATGACGACATAGGACGCCGAGATGCGCGTCTGGGCGTATTGCCGGAGCAGTTCGCGATCGAAAGCGGGTCGGGTTCCGCTGGTCGACGTCAACCGATCGCGCGCCTCGCGTACCCGCTGTGCGGCGGCGCGTCGATTGGGTGGAGGCGCCACTGCCGCAGGTTCAGCCGGAAGCTGCACAACCTCGGGCTTTTCAGCGGGATTACTCATCAAACAACACAGATCCTGCCCGCCAAAACTCGAGCTATTGCATTGTCTATCTGTGCCGCCAAATTCTTAAGAGGTGGCTTAGAAAGCTAAAGAATTACGTTAACGAGAGGTTAAGATTCCGGCTTCGTAACTCATTGATCTCCGCCGCTTTTCTTAACCGTTAGGCACTTTTCCCGCCAGTGTTAGGCAGCTTGTTGATGGCGGCTCGCGCCAATTTCTTCTGATCGGCCGCCTTGGTGTACCGTTCTATTTCCTTCAGCGTCTTGTGGCCGGAAATGCCGGCAATCTGCTTTTCGGTCGCGTCGGATTCGGCGAGCCGCCGCATCATCGCCTTGCGTAAGCCGTGCGAAACGCATCGCTTGGGCAAGTCGGCATCCTTGATCGCGGCGCGCATCAGGGCCGACAGTCCCGCGCGCTTCAAGGGCCGGCCGTTCGTCTTACCGATCAGCGACAAGCCCTTGGCCGGATAGGCCAGCATCGCGCGCCGCAAATCGTCATGAATCGGCACCCACACTTCGCTGCCGGTCTTCTCCTGTATGACGCGGATTAAACCCTCAGAAATATCCCCCCGGTTCATTCTAGCGACGTCGCCCACTCGTTGGCCCGTAAAGAGCAAAAGCGCATAGGCGAGGCGCTGGCGCGTTCCTAGACGCCACTTACGTTCGAATTGATCTAACTCCGCATCGGTCCACGTATGGTGCTCGCCGAGCTTGAAGCCCTCAACGCCGATCAGAGGATTATCCTTTCGACGCTTCTGCTTGACGGCAAAGCCCATGACGCGGCGCAAGGCAGCGCGCGTCAGGTTCGCCATGCCAGGGCGCTCGCCGCCGATCTTGTTGATGATTTTCTCGGCGTGTTCGGCCGTCATCATGGTTGCCGCGGTGCCCATGTTCGACCGCCACGCGCTCGAGCACGCATCGATAGAGCCGCCGGGTCGAAGGCTTGCGATCGGTGAACATGCGATCGCCGTAGAAATCAACGATCAGTTTGCTAAGCGAGTCGGCGTGCAGCGTGATCCTGGCGGACGTGGGCTTTTCGGCCAAGTAAGCCGCATATGCCGTCATGAACTCTTCTGATCCGACGTCGCCTAATAGCGGCCCGAGTTGCTTGCCGGATTTGCGAAAATAGCGCCGTAGCTTCCCCGTCCGGTCAACGTATTCGTTGACGTACTTCAGCCTGATCTTTGCCACCGCTGCCCCCATCAGACATCATCCCGTGATGCTGCGAGGGCTTTTGGCTGGCTGTCAACGGCAGAAGTCGCGCTTTCCCCACTCTCGACGGTAATAGAACCATCCCGATTAATGGTTATCCGGCCCACGCGAAGCCCAGCACTTTCCGCCGCCTTAACAGCGCGGCGCACTTGGGCCTGGGTGAATGTGATGGCGCGGGTCATCGCCGATCTTCCCTGGCAACGTCTCGGGCAATCGCGATAATCAGGCGCGCAACTTCGGCATTCATCATGCGAGGCGGATAGGCGCAATGATCCTGAAATTTGCCGGCCATCAATCGCGCCTTATCGGCGGGGAAGGGATGACGCCCCCGATTCATTTTTCTCACCCCCTTGTGAATCAGCCGTTTGGTCGTCTGTAGAAATTGACAAGGCGTTGTCGCCGCTGGCTGGCAACCTCGCTGAAATAGTGCCGGAAATCGCTGAAGTGCCGGAAATCGCTGAAACAGTGCCTCCCCAAAGAGCAACATGTGGCGCGGCTTTTACTAACTGCTCAATTTTAAGCGTCATTTCTTTCGTGGCTTCGGCATTGGATGACCAATCGGGCGATCCGGCTAAGGCGCCCACAATGCGACGCACCAGGGCCGAACTCGCTTCATTGCCCAGCAATACATCTACCATGTCAGCGGCCGTTTCGAGATGGGCATACTTGGATTGAATTGCTCTGTATTGATCGCGAATTTCTTCAATGGATTTTTCGCGTCGTCGGCCTTCTTCGGCGAATTTTTCCTTATCTGCCTCAAGCGCCGCTTCGGCTTCGTCATTTCGCCGCCTCAAATCCTCGAGTTGCTCCCTGATCAGCGCAATTTTGTCTGCCGTCTGAAACGATTCCTCCAGGCGAGATTCGATCTCCCCGGTAAGAGTAAAGCCGTTTGCCTCTCGAGCTTTTTCAAGCCGCGCTACTAGCTTCGGGTCTAACCTGATCCGAAGCAGAGCCGGCTGTTTTGCTACTTTCTTTGCCATTTGGCCCTCCAGAAACATTACAAAGACCCAATAGCACACAAAAAGACAGCGCGACATAAAAAAGTGACGGACGCGCACAAAAAAATGCTCAAACGCCCTTGCTAACCACGCCTGACATCTTTATGTGACGGTAGAGCACAAAAAAGTGCCGACCCTCATCTATGGGGTCTTCCATGTAGCGTACCGGGCGACCCCGCAACTCTTGCGGAGCCAATATGGCAGACACTCCTTTGACGATCCCGGTGCCCGTGGCGGGGAAGAAGTATTTCGGGCTTAGCCGTGGCGCCTCTTATGCAGCCGCAGAGCGGGGCGAGATTCCTACAATTAAAATCGGACGCCTGTTGAAGGTGCCAGTCCGCGCCCTGGAGCAGATGCTCGACAGGGCCACTTCACAAGTCGCCTAACCCCCCAGCACAGCAAAGCCCCGGCTTGGCCGGCCGGGGCTGAGCAATCTAGAAATGAGAAGCTGAAGCACAATGAATATAGACCTTCGCGCGCCCTCGCGCAACTTTATTTCGCGGCCCATCGAATTTTCAAATCCAATTGTCGAATTGCCGTCCCCGCCTGCGACTGCAGCCGGCGCGCATTTGTGTCGGCGCTATCGCGTCGCGCCCGGCATCGCTGACTTATTGGCGTTGCTGGCCGGACTCGGCACCTCTGAGGAATCGCGGCGATGACGATGATCAGCAAATTCCCTGTCGGCCGATACATTTGCGAAATGTCATGGTCGCCCGCCAGCGGTCTCAGGTGCGAGTGGTCGCCGGATGTCCCCCCGCCAAAGTCATTCAATCAACATCTCATGAATCAGTACCGGGCCGGGCGTGATGTCTTCCTGCAGGAAATAGCCTCGACCATCGGCGGCAACGTAATGGTGGTGGAGGCATGAACGTGATCCCGTTTCGCCCCATCAAGCCAGATTCGCGCAACGGCTGCGTCTACGCCAGCGAAAGCTACGAAACCCGATACGACAACGACATTGAAACAGAAACGTTCGCCGGGTTCATTGTTGTGCACATGGCCGATGACGGCGACAGTGCCGCGATATTTCGCGGTTACGAGACTCTAGCCGAAGCCCAAAGGGATGCGCTCTGCATCGCACGCGAACTGAATGCGGAGTTGGTCCAGCGGGCGACGCCCAATGAGGTTTGGCCAGACATCCACGATCACACGTCGCAGCTCGAAGCTGCCGGAATCCGTGCGGACGACGCGGAGGGTTGGGCATGAGCATGCATTCGCGTATAGATCCCCACGATGAGATCGCATGGGGACCAAACGGCCGGGCGTCGGCTGTGCCGGTCGCGAAGATAGGCCCAAATCCTCTCAAGAGGAACCGGCTGAGGGAGCCGCCAAGGCGCCAGCCATTTATGAAATCGTCCGCCTCACCAAAGAGGGCGGCCCGCTCACTAAAAAAATCTCACTCAACGACGACGGATCGACCAGGAGCGACGGCAGCGCGTGCATCATGCCGCGCGGCGTCGCGGAGCGAATCCCGCTCGCCGGTATCGCCGAGTTGGCCGCAGTGATTTTCCAGTTGCGCTCCGACCAGGCAATCGCACTCGGTGCGCTGCGTTGGGACCTGCCTGAACAGGTGGGCGTAGTCACCAAAGAGAGGCTCAAACAACTCAACGGGCATGCCGCGCCGAACGTTATCGCCAGAACCGACGACAGCATCAACTATCGCGCGGAGCAGCCGGGCTTCGCGCTCTGCGATTACGACAGTAAGGGCATCCCTCCCGAGATCGAGGCCAAGCTCAAGTCGAATGGCGCATACTGGTCCGCGTTGTGTCAGGTGCTGCCAGAGCTGAAAGGCGCGGCATATGTCAAACGTCGCTCAACCAGCGCGGGGCTGTTGCGGACGGACACGGGCGAAAAGCTGCCGGGCTCGAAGGGGCTGCACATCTATATTGCCGTCAAGGACAGCGGCGATATTGGGCGATTCCTCAACACGCTGCATGAGCGATGCTGGCTTGCCGGCTACGGCTGGATGATGGTCGGAAAGGCCGGACAACTACTAGAGCGCAGCATCGTTGACCGGATGGTTGGTGCGCCGGAGCGGCTTGTGTTCGAAGGAAAGCCGGTTCTGGTGCCGCCGCTCGGTCAGGATCAGGACTCTCGCCAGCCGGTTGCCGTTGAGGGCGAAATGCTCGACACCGTGGCCGTCTGCCCGCCGCTGAGCCTTCTGGATCAGTCGCGACTTGCGGACGTGCGAGCGAAGGCCCGCCACGCGCTCGCCGGAGAATCCGCCAAGTCACGGACGGCGTTCATCGATGAGCAGGCCGAGAAGATCGCCAAGCGTACTGGCATGTCGCGAGCGTCCGCCAAGGAAATTGTCGCAAAACAATGCAATGGCATTTTGCTCCCGACGATCGAATTGCCCTTCGATGACCCAGAACTGGCCGGCAACACCGTGGCGGACGTTCTAGAGAACCCGACGCGCTTCGAGGGCGAAACCCTGGCCGATCCTCTGGAGGGCGTCGCCTATGGCAAGTGCAAAGCCAAAATCATGCTCAGGCCAGACGGCACGCCTTGGATCAACAGCTTTGCCCATGGACGCACCGTCTATGAGTTGAAACTCGACGGGGATGCCGTGCGAGCGGCGATGGACGCGGTCGACGAGGAAGAGGTGCTTTCGACGTTACTGCGGTTTGCGCTTCGGGCCAGCCTCGATCCGGCAGAGATGGAGAAGCTAATCACGCACGCAAACAAGCGAACAGGATGCGGGAAGCGCGCCATCAAGCAGATGCTGAAGGATGCGCAGAAAGTCAGGCCGAGCAAGATCGCAAGGCGGCCGAACGCAAAGATCCGAGACCCCAGATCCTGGCTCCCAAACCGACCGAGCCATGGCTGCCGCAGATGTCGGTGTACAGCGACGTGATGGGCCAAGCCAGAGACAGAGTGCCGCCCATCCGAAACATCGCCGGCGAAATGACCAGAAAGCAAAGGGTCGAGATCGCCGGAACACATGCCTTCACCGCCGAAGGAGAAGTCCTATGACTAGCCTGCCGCCCCCCGCGCAATGGTCGCTCAAAGTAATGAGCGAATATGAAGTCGCCGAGATGCTGGAACGTTACATCGATTTTGTCGATGATGCGCGCAATTCGGTGCGATGTCCTTCGGAGAGCGTCAGACATTTCATGACGCGCGACGACGGTGCCCTCCCGACCGCGGTCGCAATCAGCACCCTGCCGATCGTCCTCGCCGATGGCAATCTGCTGGCGCCTGATGGTCTCGATCGCCTGCGCGGAATCATCTTCGAAATCGAACCCGAGCTGATGAAGCTTCTGCCCAAACGCGCCGACTGTGACAATAACGCCGTGCGAGCGGCAATGTGCTTCCTGACGGAGGAGTGGATGGCGGACGTGGCCACCGACTACGCCGGCAAGTGCGCCCTGATCGCCATGGCCTTGACCATGATCGAGCGCTCGCTCCTCGATCAGCGCCCCACATGGTTTATATCCGCGGGCCGCCGCGGCAGCGGAAAGACTACCGCCATTACGATCTTGATAGAGGCCGTGACCGGCATTGCGCCAGCGGCAGCCGCCTGGTCGGACAACGTAGAAGAACGGCGCAAAGCGCTGTTGAGCTTCTTCATGGCTGGCTGCGTCTATATCTTGTGGGACAACATTACTCGCGGCACGCAAATCTCATGTCCCCATATCGAGAAGAGCTGCACCGCTGCCTATTATGCCGACCGCAAGCTAGGTGTCAGCGAAATGGTCGCGACTGCGGCTAGTACAATTCACTGTTTCACCGGCAATAACATCGGCCCAAAAGGCGACCTGGCTTCGCGATCCCTGCAAGTGCGGCTGGATGTTGACCGCATCGATCCCGAGAACCGCGAGTTCAAACATCCCGACGTAATCCAATGGACGCGAGATAACCGCGCCGAACTGTTGCGGGCGATGTACGTCATCTTGATGGGCAATCCCACGCTCAGGCTGCCGGCCGACTCGCAGATGAAAACTCGTTTCAAGATGTGGTGGAGGTTGATTGGGTCCGCCGTCGAGCATGCAGCCAAGCTGCACTCGGAGGCGACCGACCCGGCAGCTTATGATGCCGAAGACGCCTGCAAGCCGAAACCGATCGACTTCGGAACCATGTTCCTCAATCTTGAAGAAGATGATGAGGAGCAGGCATCACTCGGTCATGCGCTTAGCATCATGCAGAAGGAATGGGGCTCGTTGCAGAGGGGCTTCGGGGCCAGTGATGTGGTTGATTTCCTCAACAACCAAGCCAACCCGCCGGACGTGGTGACCCTGCGTAGCTTCTTCCTTCCTGTCGGGGTTAACGTCGCAGTCGAGCCGAAATCTATTGGCCAGAAATTGGCCGCGCACGTTGGCGAGGTGGTCCCGTATGCCGGCGGGGTCCTAGTACTCAAAAGAAAACCGAAGTCCGAAAACAGCAAAAAGGCAACGACCTACTTCATTTCCAATCTTGGCGAAGCGGCATGATGGCGGGGGGTTGTAGGGGATTAGGGGGGGTCAAAAATTGGCTCTACGCGGGCGAGAAGCAGTTTTTCGGGGTTTCCCCTTCGGAAAACTCACTTCGCCGGCAGCGGTAGCGATTTTAGACCCCCCAAATCCACCCTAACCCCCCTCGCAAGCGACTACGCCCACATTCAACCCGCACCCGGCCGGACGCAGGTAAAACTGGAGAACGATGACGATGCCTACAAATGCTCAACTCAAGCCAGTGCCGCCTGACGTCGCTGACCGCATGCTCAACCAGGGCAGAGAAAGCGAAGAGGCGTGGGAACGGATGCGCGCCGAATGGTATGCGGTCCACGAAACTCCGGAAGCGGTGGCGGCGAATTCGCAGATCGATTAGCTCATGAAGATATTTTCGGCGAGGCTCGCGGCTTTCTCAGCCGCCCCCACCGGCAACCCGCACCGGCCGGACGCCGGATTCCGGACAACCCCCAAGCCGCACTAGACGGCGATCATGCGCGCCACAGCCGTCGCAGCGTAGCGCTTACCATCGGCGGTGACATGGCCCGCTGCCTCTAGCTCCGCAGCGGCCGGGACCTGTGCGAGAAAAAGCCCCGCGAAGAGGGCGGGGCTAGGTTTGGGGATGCGGTGCGAGCACCGCAAGCCGATCATATTTGCTGTGGCCCACAGCGTCCACACACATTTGGTCGGCAGAATTCCTTGCTCCCCAGTCCTAGTAGGTAGCGAAAATCACTGATGCCATCAGCAGCGCAAATGACAGGCTGGGGCGTCGTGAATATAGGAGGATGATCGCTGCAGCGAAGAAAGGGACCGAAAGGATATGTAGGATCGTCGTCATGGCGAGAAACCTAGCACATGTTCAGGGGCCTATCTATTTGCCCCAGATGGTTCGGATGCGCCCGCCACTGTCACCAGCCACGCCAGCACATCGGTGTGTCATGATGCTTCACTGGCCCGGATTCACAAGAAATCGGCCCCAAATCACAAGACGTGGTCGCAGCGTCTGTTGTACCGCAGAACAGATAGCTAAGATGAAACCTGTTCCGTAACCCCGGGGGGGACAACTGCACAATGCCGAAACTCGTGACGTGCAAATCGTGCGAGGCTCAGATCAGCACGAATGCCGCGTACTCGTACTATTGTCCGCATTGCGGTCACATCTACCGGCGCACGTTCTTTCAGACTTACCGCAGATTCCTTTGGATGATGCTCGCCCTGCTGGTGGTCGGGTTCGGTTACGCTTTGATTGCCCCTTGACTGCGCTAGGCGGCCTTCTACGCAGACGCCACGCGTCCATCGCAGGGCGCTGGTTAGTCCCGCCAAAAATCCTTGAACCGCGCCGGGCTCAACGCCCTGGCGCCGGCAACTGTTCGAAAAACGATGCCCGGAGGCACCAGACCGAGGGGCGAAAAGACCCGCATTTGCAAGGCCCCCGAATCTGCGACTGTTCGAAGAACACGTATTTTACGAACAGTCTCGCTGCGCCTGGTCACGGCCAGCGCAGATCGCAATATAAACCAATGCTGGAAACGAACAGCGCGATCAAAGTCCAGGCAAGCGGATTATTCAGGAACTGGTACACCGGAGCTTCCCAATTTGAACGCGAGGCACATTTACATCTGGCATTGACGGCATGGCTATTCATATTGATTGGGTGGTAGTTCTACTGGTTCGACAGTCTTTCGGGGCGCGGTGGCGGCTCTGGCCTTCGCCGATCGTGCCGGTGCGGGACCAAGACAACAAAATGGCCATCACAGAAGAATCAAACCGATGCCCACAAACCGGCAGCTCGCAGCGCTTGCCCGCGTCGGTACATCCGCGACGCGGGCAATTGCCGAGGCCGGCACGGTCGCGGCAAGCTACCGTGACGTAGCCAGCAACTGTATAATTCTTCTCACCAAAAATCTCCGTTCGTTCCGGCTAAGGCCGCCTTCCGGGCTTTGGCCTCGACGCCGACTTCCTTACTGATTTCGAACTTGGCTATATCGCTCGCTGGCGGCTCAACAGGAGTTGCCGTGATTTGTCGTTGGCTCAGCCGATCAAGCTCGGCCAGAAGCTTCTCACGCGCGCTTACTGCCTGAGTTTGGATTGGTCCCTTGTTAGGGCCACTCACCTCATGCACATCGATGAATAGGCCAAGATGCTTGCCGAGCAACTCAAGCGCCCGGTTGGCGACGTTGCCCTGATACTGAAACTCGCCTAGTTCGTT
>Ga0210402_10000098_pt1 | contig 96205 bp, 92 predicted proteins | sample IncBWC7MmetaG_FD_161055 | JGI IMG/M metagenome (GOLD analysis project Ga0210402, IMG submission 161055) | Forest soil microbial communities from Barre Woods Harvard Forest LTER site, Petersham, Massachusetts, United States - Inc-BW-C-7-M | ecosystem: Environmental > Terrestrial > Soil >...
ATCCGCGGGAATGACGATATTAACGATTTGCAGGTCAGGAGACAGTCGCAAACTTCGCCCGATCGGCAAGAATGTCCCAGATTGCTTCGCGCGAAGCCGCGATCGCGGATGCGAGCGGCGGGTCGCTGTCCTGCAGCAGCGCGAGCACCTTGAGGACCAGCAAATCGTACGGTCGCCGCAGCTCGGCCAGCGTGGTCTTGAGCTTCCCCTGATAAAACGCCCGAAACTGGTCGAGCAGGTCGTCGACCTGGTTCTTCAGCGCGATCTTGGTGAGCACGCCGATCGCGTTGGTGTCCTTGAGGCGCTGCTCCAGCGATGTCAGGTCGAGCGTAGGTGATGATTTTTTCGCAACGTCCGGAGCGATGCTTTTCGGCGCCTGCGCGGCCGGAGCTTTAGCGGCGACTGCGGGAGCTTTTGCGGCCGGCGGTGCGGGCTTCACGGCGCTCTGGCTAGCGGTAGCCGGCTGCTTGGCAGGCGGATTCGCAGGCTCAGGCAACGCGGTGCCGCTCGGTGTTGCAGCGGCCTGCGCCGGCGTGCTCGGCGCCGGCGGCGGAGAAGCCACCGGCGCGACCGCTTCGGCTGCGCTTGGCGGCTGCGCACCCGGCGGCGCCCGGTTGCTGCTGGAACAACCCGCGATCAGGACGGCAAAGGCGAGCCCGACAATGGGCGCGACACGCATCGGGTGCCCATCGGCGTGATTGACAACGGAGATTCCGCTCATTCGTTTTCCGGTTTCACGATCGCGGCAACGCCATCTTCTTCTCAGCCATGACACTTCGCAACCGGGACCTGCACACGGCTTTCCTGGCCCCGATCCCAGGTCATGGTGAAGATTGACCGTAGAGCTGCTGCGTCCCGCCCAGCGTCAGCTGCAGAGGCGCCCATTCGCTAAGCCTGGTATGCAATGACTTCGATCTCGACCTTTGCGTCGATCATCAGCGTCGCCTGCGTCGTCGATCGCGCCGGTTTGTTTTCGGAGAAGAATTCGGCGTAGACGCGGTTGAACGTCCAGAAGTCGCGCGCGTCGTCCAGCCACACCGTGGACTTGACGACATCCTTGAGCGTGCATCCGGCAAACGCAAGCGCTTTTTCGACGTTCTTTAACGTCTGCCGCGTCTGCGCCTCGATGCCCCCTGGCACTAACTCGCCGTTGTCGCCCATGGCGACCTGCCCCGACACGAATACGAACGGACCGGCCTTCACCGCAGGCGAGAACGGCAGCGGCTGCCCGCCGGCGCCGGTGCGGGTTCCTCCCAGGAATTCAACGCCCATCGGATCCTCCCATGATTAGGTGGTTGTGACGCCATGTGCCCTCGTGTCCGTCCGTGACCGGACGGGTGAAACTAAATTACAGATTACCCGATTCGCCGAGTCGAGACCAGCCGGGCCTTCGCCGCGCTGACGTTTTCGATTATCCCGTGAGTTTATCTATGAGGAAATCGTGTTCCATCGACGCCCTTGACGCTGTTCGGGAAAGGCGTACACTCGCCGGCGGCTGTAATTTAATTACATACGCATCGATCCACGCGCCACGCAACCGTCGAGGTGCAGAGCGCCGTCGTCACATCGCTCGCCGCGGCGTGCACATCAAGGAGGAGTCATGTTTCGCACAGCCATCCGCAACCTGTGGTCCTCACCGTTCGGTCTTTCGCACTCGGCACCACGCGTTGCTCTCGCCGCTGTCGCCGTCGCCACGGCGCTGGGATTCGCAGGCGGGTCCGCGCTGGCCGCGCCAGTCAGGGGCGGCGCCGCCAACATCGCCATGATCGGCGAGCCGCAGACGCTCGATCCGATGGCGTCGACCGCAGACCTGGTCGGCATCATCACACAGCACGTCTACGAATTGCTGTACACCTTCGATGCCAACTGGAACGTGACGCCGATGCTGGCGGAGAGCATGCCGGCGATCTCGAAGGACGGCCTCGTCTATACGATTCCCCTGCGCAAGGGTGTCAAGTTTCACAACGGAAAGGAGATGACTTCCGACGATGTCGTCGCCTCGCTGAAGCGGTGGCAGGATACCGCGCCGCGCGGCAAGGCCGTGGCGAAGGAGATCAAGAGCCTCGAGGCCAAGGGTCCGAACACAATCGTCATCACCCTCAACCGGCCCTACGCGCCCTTGCTCGCGCACCTCGCATTGCCGAACGGCTTCGCGGCGATCATGGCGAAGGACTCGATCGCCACGCCGCTCACCCAATTCATCGGCACCGGACCGTACATGTTCAAGGAGCGCAAGCCCGACCAGTACGTGCAGCTGGTGCGCTACGACGGTTACAGCGCGCGCAAGGAACCCGCGAGCGGCTACGCCGGCAAACGCGAAGCATGGATCGATGAGCTGCGTTTCATTCCCGTGCCCAACGCCAATACGCGAGTCGAAGGATCGCTGTCGGGGCAATACCAGTTCGCCGACCTGCTGCCGGTCGAGTCGTATGCGCGGCTCGAGAACGCGCCCAACGTGAAGCCCGTCCTGACCTCGCCGTTCGGCTTTCCATACCTGGTACTGAACACCAAGCAGGGACCGCTCACCAGCGTCACGCTGCGCCAAGCGGTCGAGGCGGCGCTCAACAACGCCGACATGATGGGCGCCGGCTTCGGCGACCCGAAGTTCTACACGACGGAGGCCAGCCACTACGCCAGGAACACCCCGTTCTATTCGACCGCCGGCACCGAGAACTACGGCAAGGGCGACGCCAAGAAGGCGGCCACGCTGGTCGCAAACGGCAAGTACGACGGCACGCCGATCAAGATTCTCACCAGTCAGCAATACGACTTCCATTACCGGATGGCGCTGGTGATGGCGGAAAATCTCAAGGCAGCCGGGTTCAAGGTCGACATGCAGGTAGTCGACTGGTCGACGCTCATCCAGCGTCGCAACGATCCCGCGCTGTGGGACATCTACATCACGCATTCCGCCGTGCTGCCCGATCCAACGCTGACGCCGCCGCAGCTCGGAGATGGCGCGCCAGGCTGGTGGAGCTCGCCGGCGAAAGAGGCTGCGCTTTCGGCGCTCAACGCCGAAGCCGACCCGAAGAAGCGCGGAGCACTGTGGGGTAGCGTGCAGGCGGTCGTGTTCACCGAGGTGCCATACATTCGCGTCGGGTATTTCAACAGCGTGACCGCGCGTTCGCCGAAGCTCGAGGGTTACGTGGCGATGCCATGGCCATTTTTCTGGAACACGTGGCTGGACAAGTGAGGCAGCCGCACGGCATGACCCGGTATCTCGCCTCGCGTTTCGCCGGCATGGTGATCGTGATGCTGCTGGTGGCCACCATCGTCTTTTTCATCACGCGGCTCGCACCCGGCGATCCTGCGGCGGTCATGCTGGGCGATCAGGCGACCGCGGCCGACATCGCGAAGCTGCGCACATCCTATGGACTCGACAAGCCGCTGCCGCTGCAGTTCGGCTATTGGCTGGGCGAGCTGGTCCACGGCAATCTGGGCCAGTCGATCTTTCTGCAGCGACCGGTAACGCAGGCGCTGCTCGAGCGCGCGGAACCGACTTTTTTCCTGACGCTGTTCTCGATTGCGATCGCCACCTTGATCGGCGTTCCCTGCGGCATCATCGCCGCGGTCTGGCGCGGCAAGACCATCGATCAGTTCTTTTCGGGATTCGCCATGCTGGGCGCCAGCATCCCCAGCTTCTGGTTCGGCTTGATCCTGATGCAGATATTCGCCGTGAGCCTCGGCTGGTTTCCCGTCGCGGGCTACGGCGATCCCGGCGCGCCGTTGAGCGATCGCCTGCATCATCTGGTGCTGCCGTCGATCGTGCTCGGCGTGGTCAACTCGGCGCTCATTCTCCGCTTCACACGGGCAAGCATGCTCGACGTCCTCGGCGACGATCATATCCGCACCGCTCGCGCCAAAGGATTGTCCGAAGCAAGCGTCATCCTGCGCCACGCGCTGCGCAACGCGTTGATCCCGGTGCTCACCGTGCTCGGCCTCACGTTCGCCCTGCTGATAGGCGGCGCGATCGTGACCGAAACGGTCTTCGGCCTGCCCGGTGTCGGCAATCTTGTCGTCTCCGCGGTCCTGCGCCGGGACTATCCGGTGATCCAGGGCGCACTGCTGGTGATCGCGGGACTCTACGTTCTCATCAACCTGGCAATCGACCTTCTGTACCTGGTCGTCGATCCGCGCGTGAAGTACTGAGGCGATGACCTCGGTCGCTACCATTCCCGTGATCGGCGCGCCGTCGCGCAGCCCGTCGGCGATCATCGTTCGCAAGTTGTTCCGGCGCAAGCTCGTGCTGGCTGGCGCGGCGATCCTGGTGGTCGTCACGCTTCTCGCACTCTTCGCGCCGTGGGTCACGCCCTACGACCCGATGGCGATGAAAATCAGCGATCGCATCCAAAGCCCGAGAGCCGCTCATTGGTTCGGCACCGACGAGTTGGGCCGCGACGTGTTCTCCCGCGTGGTCTTCGGTGCGCGCTACTCGCTGACGATCGGCGCATTGGTCGTGCTGATCTCGGTGACGGGCGGCGTGCTTCTGGGGCTCACCGCCGGATTCTTCCGCCGGCTGGACGGGCCGATCATGCGCCTCGTCGACGCGATGATGTCGTTCCCCGACATCCTGCTGGCGATCGCGCTCGTCGCGGTGCTCGGCACATCGATGACCAACGTGATTCTCGCGCTGGCGATCGTCTATACGCCGCGCGTGGCGCGAGTCGTGCGAGCATCGACGCTGGTCGTCCGCGAACTGCTGTTCATCGAGGCGGCGCGCGCGCTGGGCGTCTCGACGTGGCGGATTCTGTTCATCCACATCCTGAACAACATCGCCTCGCCGATCCTGGTGCAGGCGACGTTCATCTTCGCCTACGCGGTGCTCGCCGAAGCTGGCCTGTCGTTCCTCGGCGTCGGTGTTCCGCCCGACCTGCCGACGTGGGGCACGATGATCGCGAGCGGCCAGCAATTCGCCCATCAGGCGATCTGGCTCGTCGTGTTTCCAGGTGTCGCGATCGTGCTTGCCGCGCTGTCGCTGCAGATGGTGGGCGACGGTTTCCGCGACCTGCTCGATCCGAAGCTGCGGAAGGCGATGTGATCGTGGCGATACCCGCACACACCGCCTTCCCGGACCTGCTCGATTCGAAGCATCGAGAGGTGATGGGATCATGGTGAACGCTGCGCACACCGCCGCCCCATTGTTGCAGGTGAAACACCTGCGGACCCATTTCTTCACCGACGCGGGAGTCGTCAAATCTGTCGAGGACGTCTCGTTCGCGCTGAACACCGGAGAAACGCTTGCCGTCGTCGGCGAATCGGGCTCCGGCAAGTCGGTGACGAGCCTCTCGATCATGGGGCTGATTCCGAATCCTCCCGGACGCATTGTCGGCGGCGAGATTCTGTTCCGAACCCGTGAAGGCGCGGTCGTCGATCTCGTGAAGCTCCCGGTCAAGGCGCTGCGGAAGCTCCGCGGTCGCGATATCGCGATGATCTTCCAGGAGCCGATGACGAGCCTGGATCCCGTGTTTACGATCGGCGATCAGGTCGCGGAAACCGTAGCGCTGCACCTTGGCATGAACCGCGCCGCGGCGATGAAGCGCGCGCTGGAAATGCTGGAGCTCGTCGAAATCCCCGCCGCGAAACAGCGGCTCAACGAATATCCGCATCAATTGTCGGGCGGGATGCGGCAGCGGGTGATGATCGCGCTGGCGCTGTCGTGCAATCCGTCGCTGCTGATCGCCGATGAGCCCACCACCGCGCTCGACGTCACGATCCAGGCGCAGATTCTCGCCCTGCTCGACAAGCTGCGGCGCGATATTGGCATGGGGGTCCTGTTCATCACCCACAACTTAAGCGTGGTCGCCGAGATCGCCGACCGCGTCGTCGTCATGTATAGCGGGCGCGTGGTCGAAGAAGGTGACGTCCACACCTTGTTCAGGAGACCGCGCCATCCCTATACGCGCGGCCTTCTCGAGTGCCTGCCTCGGCGTGCACTCGACGAAACATCGGACGATGCATCCGCAATGGCCGCAACGAGCAGGCGGCTGAACGCAATCCCCGGTCAGGTAGCGAGCCCGCTTGATCCTCTGCCCGGCTGCGCGTTCGCCCCGCGCTGCGCGCTGGTGCTGCCCGAGTGCTCGGCCGCGATGCCGCCGCTTGCGGAAGTCCCGCCAAGCCAGCGCTCGCGCTGCATACGCTGGGGCATGCTTTGAGCTCGCCCTTCGGTATGGCGTCATTCCGACGGTTACATATGCGAGCCGGGATCCGACTATGAGCGCGCCGATGCTGGCGGTCCGCGGCCTCAAGAAATATTTCGGCCATGGCGACCGCCCGGTGCGCGCCGTCGATGACGTCAGTTTCGAGATCGGACACGGCGAGGTGCTGGGCCTCGTCGGCGAATCGGGCTCGGGCAAGAGCACGATCGGACGCTCGGTGCTGAAGCTGATCGAGCCGACGGCCGGCGAAGTATGGTTCGAGGGCGACGATCTCGCGCCCTTGTCCCCGCGCGCCATGCGTCCCTATCGCCGTCGCCTGCAGATCATCTTTCAGGATCCGTACGCGAGTCTGAACCCGCGCCGGCGCGTCGGCGATACGCTGGACGAAGCGATGGCCACGCACGGCCTCCACAAAGGCGCCGCTCGCCGCGAGCGGATCGCGGAGCTCCTGTCGCTGGTCGGTCTGGCGCCCGAGCACGCACAGCGTTTTCCCCACGAATTTTCGGGCGGGCAGCGCCAGCGGATCGGCATCGCCCGCGCGCTTGCCGTCGAGCCTCAATTCATCGTCGCCGACGAGCCGGTGTCCGCGCTCGACGTCTCCATTCAGGCGCAGGTCATCAATCTGCTCTCCGCCTTGCGCGAGCGCTTCGGCCTCACCATGCTGTTCATCTCTCACGATCTCGACGTCGTCGAGTACCTGTGCGATCGGATCGTCGTGCTCTATCTCGGCAAAGTGATGGAAGTCGCGCCGGCGAAGGAACTGTACAGAGCGCCGAAGCATCCTTACACGGAAGCGCTCCTCGAATCGTCACCGCGGCCGGACCCGGAAGCGCGCCGCGACCGCCGTCTGCTCGCGGGCGATATCCCGAGCCCCATCGATCCGCCGTCGGGCTGCGTTTTCCGCACCCGTTGTCCGTACGCGCTGGACGCGTGCGCGGCAGCGGTGCCGGCATTGCGCGAATTGGCGCCGGGCCGATTCAAGGCCTGCATCCGCGACGATATTCTCTAATGTGCAGAATCAACAGTTCGCGGAAGACTTTTTTGTCGTCATTCCCGCGAAAGCGGGAATCCATGTTGCGACCGTCAAGGTCAAAATGGATCCCCGCTTTCGCGGGGATGACGGAACTTGCGACTTGGTAGCTAAAGGGTAGCTAAAGGCCCCACGATGAATCTCGATCCGATCCTTTCCGAAACGCTCGACGCCACGACCAAGGGCTATCCGCTTTCCAGTCCCTCACTGTCGATCTCCGAGATCGGTGCGCAGCGCTGGAGCGTGCTTGCTGGCGACCTGCCGCTACCGCTGGCGTTGATCCGCGATTCAGCGCTCGCGCACAATCACGCCTGGATGCGCGACTTCACCGCGTCGACCGGCGTGCTGCTGGCACCGCACGGCAAGACGACGATGGCGCCGCAGATCTTCGCGCAGCAGCTCGCCGCAGGCGCCTGGGGAATCACCGTGGCCAACGTGCAGCAGCTTGGCCTCTGCGTGCGCTTCGGCGTGCGCCGCGTCATCATGGCCAATCAACTGCTGGGTAGAGCCGAGGTCGGAGCGGTGATTCGCCTCCACGAAGCGCATCCCGACCTCGAGTTTCATTTCCTCGTCGATTCGCGGGCGCAACTGGCAGCGATCGAGAACCTCGCCGCATCGCAGACGATGTCGCGCAAGCTGACCGCGCTGGTCGAGCTGGGCGTGCCGGGAGGCCGCACCGGCGCGAGGACGTTCGACGACGGGCTCGCCGTGGCGCGCGCCGTCGCGGCGAGCAAGACCGTCGCGCTGTCCGGCCTCGAATGCTACGAAGGGCTGCAGGTCACCGGCGACTCGGTCCGCGACGAAATCGTCGTTGCCGGGCTGATGCAGCGGGTGCACGACGTCGCGCTCGCCTGCGATCGCGAGGGACTCTTCGCCGGCCCATCGATCATCCTCACGGCGGGCGGCTCGGCCGCGTTCGATATCGTCGCGCGCGATTTGCCGATGAAGCTATCGAAGCCCGTGCTCACGATCCTGCGCAGTGGCTGCTACGTCACGCACGATTCCGGTTTCTACAACCGTATGCTCGATGGCGTCAAAGCACGCAGCGGGGCCGTCTGGCAATCGCGCCCGGGCCTCAAGGCGGCGCTCGAAGTCTGGTCGCGAGTGCAATCCTGCCCCGAGCCGGGACTGGCGATCCTCACCATGGGCAAGCGCGACGCGTCGTTCGACCTCGACATGCCGATCCCGGCCAAGCGCTGCCGCCCCGGAGTCGACACCAAGCCGCAGCCTGCGCCGCCGTCGTGGAAGATCGCCAACATGAACGATCAGCACGCCTACTTGCGCTTCGCTCCCGACGAGGCGCCACAGGTCGGCGATCTCGTCGGCTGCGGTATCTCGCATCCGTGCACGACGTTCGACAAATGGCGCGCGCTCTTCACTGTCGACGACGATTATCGCGTGACGGGCGCGATCCGCACGTTCTTCTGACAGCCGACGCCATGACTCGCGCGACCCAACGCCGCAGCAAGCTCGATCGGCCCGTGAGCGATCTTCTGCTCACGATGCGCGAGCGCGCCGAGTCGCTCTCGCAGGGGCAGCAGCAGGTCGCCGCCGTCATGCTCGCCGATCCGGATTTCGCCGTGCGCGCCAACGTCGATGCTCTGGCGCGCCGGGCGAAGGTCAGCCCGCCGACGATCATTCGCTTCTGCCGCGCGCTGGGTTTTGCAGGCCTGCGCGAATTCAAGCTGCACCTTGCGCAGAGCCTTGCCGTCGGGACGTCGACGCTGCATCGCGCGGTCGTGCCCGGCGACACCATGCAGACCGTGACGCATAAGGTATTGCAGGGCGCGGCAAGCGCGCTCGCCAGTCTCGAGCAGCACATCTCGCCGGAGGACATCGAGCGCGCCGTCTCGCGGATCGCCAAAGCGCGCCGCGTCGATTGCTACGCGGTGGGCAATACATCGATGTTCATGGCGAGCGACGCACAGGCGCGCTTTTCCAGGCTCGGCCTGGTCTCGAACTTTTATTTCGACGCGCACCTGCAGCTCGTCTCGGCGGCGACGATGAACAAGCACGACGTCGCGCTGGCGATCTCGCACATAGGACGGATGCCGTTTTTGCTGGAGACCGTCGACGTCGCGAAGGAGCAGGGCGCGATGATCATCGCCATCACCCGGCCGGATACGCCGCTTGCCGAACGGGCCGACGTCGTCCTGCCGGTGGTCGTTCCGGCCGACCCATCGATGCGAGTCGGCACCGAGGCGTATCTCGCGCAGATGGCGTATGTCGAAATACTGATGGTCGGCACAGGCTTGCGGCGGGGCCCGCCTGCGCTGCGCCAATTGAAACGCGTGCGGCAGGTGCTGCAGGAGCGGGGCGTCGACAGCGAAACGCATCCGGTCCTGGAGCGGGCGTGGTCCAACGGCGAGGCGCAGCCGTCATGAGCGAACGCCATCCTCGCGCGATCGTGCTGAAGGGAGGCACTGTCATCGACGGTACCGGCGCACCGCGCTTTGTCGCCGATGTGCGCATCGAGGGCGATCGCATCGCGGCGGTTGGCGCGCACGCAACGACGCACGACGCAACTGTGCAGGACATCGCCGGCAAGATCCTGGCGCCGGGCTTCATCGATGTGCATACGCACGACGATCAGATCCTATTGGCCGCGCCGCAGATGCTGCCGAAGATCAGCCAGGGCGTCACCACCGTCGTCATCGGCAATTGCGGCATCAGCCTGGCGCCGCTGGTGCATACCGATGCGCCGCCCCCCCTCAACCTGCTGGGCGGCGACAAATACGTCTACCCGACGATGGCCGCGTATGTCGCAGTGCTTGAAAAGGCGCGGCCCGCGGTCAACGTCGCGGCGCTGGTCGGCCATTCGACGCTGCGCGTGGCAACGATGGACGGTCCTTATCGTCCGGCGACGCCGGCCGAGCAGTCCCGCATGGTCGAGCTGCTGCACGAGGGCATGGACGCGGGCGCGACGGGGTTGAGCTCCGGCGTGTTCTACGCGACCGGAGCCGCCGCCGACATCGACGAGCTCGCGCTGCTCGCGCGCGTTGCCGGCGACGCGGGCGGCGTATACACCGCGCATATCCGCGACGAGTCCGACAAGGTGATCGAATCGCTCGACGAGGCGTTCACCACCGGACGGCGGGGCAGCGTTCCGGTGGTCGTTTCGCATCACAAATGCTCGGGGCCGCGGAACTGGGGCCGCAGCATCGAGACGCTGGCGCACATCGACGCCGCGCGCACGCAGCAGCCGATCGCGCTTGACATGTATCCGTATATCGCAGGCTCGACGGTGCTGCGCAAGCAGATGGTCGACGGCGTCATCGACATCATGATCACGTGGTCGACGCCGCACCCGGAGACGGCGGGGCGCATGCTCGCCGCCATCGCGGCCGAATGGGGCTGCACGCAGCAGGATGCGTGCGAGAGGCTGCAGCCGGGAGGCGCCTGCTACTTCCAGATGCGCGAGGACGACGTGCAGCGGGTGCTCAAGTATCCGGCCACCATGATCGGCTCGGACGGCCTCCCGCACGATGCGCATCCGCATCCGCGGCTATGGGGAACCTTCCCCCGTGTGCTCGGCCATTACAGCCGCGAGCTGGGACTGTTTTCGCTCGAGACCGCCGTGCACAAGATGAGCGGCCTCTCCGCGGGCAATTTCAAGCTCGACGATCGCGGTGAAATCCGCGAAGGCGCGTATGCCGACCTCGTCGTGTTCGACGCGGCCACCGTCAAGGACGTCGCAACGTTCGAGCAGCCGAAGGCGCTTTCTATCGGTATCGAATGCGTGCTGGTGAACGGCGCGATTGCGTATCGCTCCGGCCAGGTTGCAAGCGAGCGCAGCGGACGGTTCCTGCACCGGCGGAAACCGTAGATCTCGCGTCTGGCCCGGCCGTCGAATCGTCGCCGGCGCGACGTTCGATTACGCGTCAGTGCGTCGTGGTCTGGTCGTGCTTGCCGCCCGGCGTGGAAACACGCGTCACTGTTTGCCCGATGTTCGTCGCGTCGTCGTTGCGCGCGATGTCACCCAGCGAAACAATGCCAACCAGCCGCTTGTCGCGATTGACAACCGGCAAGCGCCGTACCCGGGCCTTGCCCATGTTTCGCGCCACCTCGTCGACTTCGTCGGTGTCGAAGCAGTAGAGCATTTCCTTGCTCATGATGGCGGAGACCTTGGTGTGCACCGATCTGCCTTGAGCTAACGCGCGGATGACAATATCGCGGTCGGTGATCATGCCCACCAGCCGATCATTTTCGCCGACCGGCAGCGCGCCGGCGTCGATTTCTGCCATGAGGCTCGCCGCCTCTCCGATGCTGTGATCGGGGTTGAGCAGCCGCACATCGCGTGTCATGATTTTGCTGACTTTCATCGATTTACCTCCATCGCTACAACCTGCGGGCAACGTGTCCGCAGCGGCGCGGTCCGGAGGGAAGCCCTCTGGCGAGGGCCGCGCCGACAGAAGTCTGACAGCGTCGATGGCGGGGTGTTTCAGGGTTTTCGCCCCTTCTTGCGTAAGGGTCTTAATCAGCGCCGCGACGATGCCGCTGCCGACAGTGTTGACCCCGTACGGGAGGCGCCTCGATTGAATCCTTCAGGCGACAACAACCTCGAGTGTCGACGCACGTCTGGCTCGTTTGACCAATCTCGCGTCGAACGTCACGAACCGCTCCGCTTGCGCGCCGCTGGCTATATGCAGCGCATCCGCGAAATCGAGGCCGCGCTCGAACAGGCGCAGCGCGGCGGCGATGGCCTTTGGATCCTCCACCGAAACGTCCTCCAACCCCAGCACCGCCCGCAATGATCGCAGTATGGCCTCGACCCCAAGCTCATAGCTGTAGCGCAGGACCCACTCTGTTTCCAGGAGCACGGACTTGGCAATGAACACCGGGCCGGAACGAAAGACCGCTGCCGCCCGAGTCGCCTGCGCTGCGTGATCGGCGATAAGCAGCCGTACCAGAACGTTAGTATCGACCGCGACCACGCCGAGCCTTCACGCCCTGGGCGATCGCCCGTTCCATGTCTGCAGCCGAACGCGCCGGTCCGCGATAGCCGGCACAACCTATGACGTCTTCCAGGCGTGTGACGGGAAGCGACCGGACTGGGCGGAGCAGAACGCCTTCGGGCACCCGCTCGACGATGAACTCGGTGCCCTCCGTCCAAGCGTCGGCTTCGCGGATTGCCTTCGGCAAAACCAATTGTCCTTTGGAGGAGAGCCGGGTCGTGTCCATTTCGTCGGTACGTGGAGCGGTAAGACTGAAGTAAGACAGCTTACATCGCCTGCGGTTCCGACGCAATCGGCCGAATGGATGATTACGCATACGACCCGTGCGTGTCGCGATACAGGCGTCGCAGCGGCGTTACGCCGGCGCGTCTTGCGTGTCCCGAAGCGCGGGTTTAAGCTGATTTCCTGGTTCGAGAACGACTGTTCGGCGGCTCCAAACCAAAGCCATAAGGCTTGCCGCACGCGATTCGCGGTGCTCTGGAATGCACCAGCGTTGGACCAAACCAGGAGGTGTCATGAACAAGATCGCGTCCATCCTGCTGTGGCCGGTGATAGCCATCGTCGGCGCGTTTTCTTTTGCCGCGCTCGCGCTGGGCCGTGGCGAAAACGTCAGTGCGGTCTGGCTGGTGACCGCGGCGGTCTGCGTTTATTTCATTGCATATCGGTTCTACAGCAAGTTTATCGCCGACAAGGTCCTGCGGCTGGACGACACGCGGCTGACGCCGGCCGAGCGCCACAACGACGGAATGGACTACGTTCCCACCAACCGGTGGGTGCTGTTTGGACACCACTTCGCGGCGATCGCCGGCGCCGGCCCGCTGGTCGGCCCGGTGCTGGCGGCGCAGATGGGCTTCCTGCCCGGTACGCTGTGGATTCTTGCCGGGGTCGTGGTCGCGGGCGCGGTGCAGGACTTCATCGTGTTGTTCGCGTCGGTCCGCCGCGACGGCAAGTCGCTCGGCGAAATGATCAAGATGGAGCTTGGCCCCACGGCCGGCTCGATCGCGCTGGTCGGCGTGCTCGCCATCATGATCATCATTCTCGCTGTCTTAAGCCTCATCGTGGTCAAGGCGCTCACCGGCAGTCCATGGGGACTGTTTACCATCGCCGCGACGATTCCGATCGCGCTGATCATGGGCGTCTACATGCGCATCATCCGTCCGGGACGGGTCGGGGAAGCGTCGGTGATCGGCATCGCGCTGTTGATGACCGCGCTCGTCTACGGGCGAGCGGTGGCCAACGACCCCACCTGGGGGCCGATATTCACGCTGGACGGGCCACAGCTCGCGTGGGCGCTCATCCTTTACGGCGCGATAGCATCGAGTCTGCCGGTGTGGCTGATGCTGGCACCGCGCGACTACCTCAGCACGTTCCTCAAGATCGGTACGATCGTGGCGTTGGCGATCGGCATCTACTACGTCGCGCCTCCGCTGGCGATGCCGGCGACGACGCGCTTCATCGACGGTACGGGGCCGGTATTTTCAGGAGCACTATTCCCGTTCCTGTTCATCACCATTGCCTGCGGCTCGGTGTCGGGCTTCCATTCGCTCATCTCCTCCGGCACGACGCCCAAGATGATCGAAAAGGAATCGCACATGCGGCTGATCGGATTCGGCGGCATGCTGATGGAGTCTTTCGTGGCGATCATGGCGCTGACCGCGGCCTGCGTGCTCGACCCGGGCATCTACTTCGCGATGAACTCTCCGTCGGCGGTCATCGGCACGACCGCGGCGAACGCGTCCCAGGTCATTTCCAGCTGGGGATTCACGATCACGCCGGACATGATCAACCAGACGGCCGCAGACATCGGCGAGAACTCCATCCTGTCGCGCGCCGGCGGCGCGCCAACCTTGGCGGTGGGCATGGCGAAGATCCTCGCGCAGGCCATGGGCGGCAAGTCGATGGAGGCGTTCTGGTATCACTTTGCCATCCTGTTCGAGGCGTTGTTCATCCTGACCGCCGTGGATGCCGGCACGCGAGTCGGCCGCTTCATGATTCAGGACATGTTCGGTCACGTGTACAAGCCCATGGGCAACACCGAGTTCCTGCCGGCGAACCTCGTCGGGACGGGTTTGTGCGTCGCGTTGTGGGGTTACTTTCTCTATCAAGGTGTGATCGATCCGCTCGGTGGCATCAACACGCTCTGGCAACTATTCGGCGTGGGCAACCAGATGCTCGCCGGCATCGCGCTGCTGTTGTGTACCAGCGTGCTCGTGAAAATGAAGCGCGAGAAGTATGTCTGGGTCACGCTCGTGCCAACTGCATGGTTGTTGATCACCACGCTGACCGCTGGTGTCGAGAAGATCTTCCACAGCGATGCGCGCATCGGCTTCCTGGCCCTCGCCCGGAAGTTCAGCGCTGCCGCCGCGGAAGGCAAGGTGCTCGCGCCCGCCAAGTCGATCGAGGAGATGCAGCGCGTCGCGTTCAACAACTATCTGGACGCGGTCGTCTGCGGCTTCTTTGTCCTGCTGGTCGTTGCGATGTGTGTCTTTGCGGCGAAGATCTGCCTGCAGGCGTTGAAGCAGGCGAACCCGACAGCACACGAAATACCGCCGCTCGGGCCTGCACAAGGAGTGCCGGCATGAAGCCCTTGGAGTTGGAAGAAGTGACTGCGGCTCCGAGCGGTGCCGCCGGCGCGTCGGGCGATGTCAGCGCACCGGAGGACGCCATGTCCGGCAGGGCGCACGGCATTGGCCAGGTTTGCCGGCAGCTGTTCGGCATCCCGGATTACGAGCGCTACCTTGCGCACGCGGCGGCGCGCCACCCGGGCGCGCCGGTTCTGTCACGGCGCGATTTTTGCGCACAGGCGATCGAGCGCAAGTACGGGAAAAGCGGGCCACGCTGCTGTTAGGAACTACGACGTTCCAGCGGGCGGCTTCAAAGTGGTGAGAAGACGCTGCTACTTCAAGGTGGTGACAAGACGCTGCTAGCGGTCACGTCGCGGCGATTGGTAACGGAGGTCACGTCGCAGCGATTGGTAACGGATGCGTCATCCCCGCGCAGGCGGGGATCCATGTTGACTGAGAAACAATGGATTCCCGCCTCCGCGGGAATGACGACCATGAGAAACAACGGATTCCCGCCTCCGCGGGAATGACGACCATGAGAAACAATGGATTCCCGCTTCCGCGGGAATGACGACCATGAGGGACGTGCGACTATTCGCGCGCCGACGAGTAGCCAGCTCGGCGGTGTTGGTGTGCGAGCGCCATGACCCGCAACTCCGTGCCCTCGACAACAAAAAGAACGCTATAGGGAAAACGCCGGAGCGCAAAGCGCCGCGTCATGTCGCGCCACGGCGCTCCGAGGTTTGGGTGCTCGCGCAGGACCTCGAGGGCACGCTCAAATTCGCCTATGAACGCGAGCCCTAATTCAGGGCCCTCCTGTTCGGCGTAGAAAATTGCTGCATCGGCGAGCTCACGCTCCGCCTCTGGCGAGATGGCGACGATCACGTCAGCGCGGCGCGTGCCCGTGCGATGGCGTCAGCGGCAGGTACAAGGTGAGCACGACCGCTTTCGATGTCGGCGACACGGCGTTCAACCTCGATTGCCCAAGCTTCTTCAAGCTCGGCATCTTCGCTGAGGCTAGCGAGTAACCGATCGGCGAGATGTGCACGCTCTTCGGGAGTCAGCTTAAGCGCTTCCGCTTCAACTTCTTCGAGTTGGCTCGACATGAATTATCCGTGTGGTTATAGCAAAGCTTGCATCGCATGCTGGCGCCGGGAGGTAACCCAGCGGATCGCGCAAGGAGCGCACCATTGCGAATGCCGGCCCAGCCAAGTTCGGAAACTGTAGAAACATCGTGCCCGCGAATGTCGCGGGCGAGCCTACGATCGACGCATTCGTCGAGCAACAGCCTCACAAGGCCGTTTCGATCAAGCGATCCTTAGCCATTTCCAGAAAGGAAATGATCTGATCACGAGAGACGCTCGGAAATCCATCAAGAAAATCATCGATTGATTCTCCACCCTCGAGGTAGTCGAACAGCGTTTGGATAGGGACGCGGGTACCCGCGAATACGGGTGTTCCGCCAAGCACGTCCGGGGCCGTGGAAATAGGCGGTTTCATGACGGTAAGCGTACGCTCGTGGGTTGCCGTCGGCAAGGGCGAAGGCTAACGAATGACAATACATCGACCACGTGGCCCCGCCGCTTTCACCAGCCGACACCAAATCCAGAGACGCATACGAGGATTAGAATGCTGTGCACCGTGTTCCGCCTGGCATAGCCCGCTCGCTTCAAGGAGACCGCAATGAACCGGAGTTCCGCCTCATTGGTTCTGGCGAGCTAGCAGAGGCAGGAGTGAACCGTGAGTGAGCACGAAGGACAAGCAGTCTGGCGACACGCTGCGCTCACGCTCTGCGCGCTTCTCCTGGCGTGCACAACCACTCCGACATTCCCACCCGCCGCGCCGACGACCGGTAAGCGGCCGCCGCCTCCCGAGCGCTCGTTTCCGAGTTCCGATATCGCGAAAACTGACATCGACATTATCGCCGAGGTGCACTCGAAGGAATCTCTCGGCTCAGCGCGCCTGCTGATGGAGAAGCTCTATCGGCGCAACCCGCGCGAATGGCGCAAAGGCAATGATTCGAGCATGGACGCGGCATTGGCGCGGGCCTTCGACCCGCGGTCCGGATTCCGCTTCGCCGAGCTCGGTCATGCGCGCGGCGCCAACGCCATCGTGCTCGCGCTCAAGCCCGAGTATGCCGGTGACCGGGTCTTTGCATTCGGGGTCGGCCTCGCGAGCATGATCTTCCTCGCCTACAACGAGAAGACCGAGTTCTATCTCACCGACAGCTTTGATCCGCAGAAGCTCTACAACTCGGCGCGGAACATCGAAATCGCAGCCTGGAAGCTCGCGAATGCGCGCGACGCGCGAGGCGAGCCGTTGCTGCTCTCGAACGAGATCGCAGGCGACGCGCGTAATCTTTCCTTCGAGCGCGAGTTCGGCAAGATGATCGGCTACCAGGACGTGATGGCGCAGATCGCCGCCCAGCGGACGAACCGGATCATACGGCGCGTGGTCCAGACCCTCGCGACGGCTGTGTTCCTGCCGATCTAGGGATTGTCATTCCCGCGAAAGCGGGAATCCAGCGTCTTGTGTACGAACGCCACTGGACTCTCATTTGCGCGGGAATGGCGAATCTTCAAAGCCAATGGATTCCCGCCTTCGCGGGAATGACGACAGGAAATACGCTGCGAATCTTTGATTCACCGCGCTAGCGGGCTCCCGCCTTCGCGGGAATGACGACAGGAAATATGCTGCGAATCTTTGATTCACCGCGCCAGCCGGGTTTTGATTCACCGCGCTAGCCGGGTCCCGGCTTTTGTCCGGCCTTTTTCGCCACCGAGTGGGCAACGGCGAAGGCGCGGCTTTCATCGCCGTGGTATTCCTTGTACGCGTTGTTGAAGGCCTCGAGAAAAGCCTTTTTCTGATGCGCGTTGTACTGGTCGGTCTGGGGCTTGGGCAGGTCTGCTACGCTGCTGTAGGGCATGAATGCCTCCCGAAAAGGGCGCAGCGTGCTCGCGACTTTGCGAGGTTTGCAGCGTACATGTTTGAAAGCGCCGACGGCGGGGCGGTTCCCTGATAGCGCGGGCGGCTGGCAAACGGGAAGATCAAGGCTGTCCGATCCCGTGGGGCGGTTCCCTGATAGCGCGGGCGGTGGTACGGAAAGATAAGGCTGTCCGATCCTGCATCGACGATGGAGGCGATGTCGCGCTCGTGAAACGATGCTGCCCGGTGACGCCCACTCCAGAAGCCTGACTTGCCCTGGATTCTGGTCCGAAGCAGAATGCCGGCGTGGGGTAGCGCCGAAAATTCGAAGTGATCCAATGGGAGGAACAGTGATCCGACTTGTCCGCATCCTTGCCCTTTCGCTGGCCGCCGCACTTGCCGGCGCTGGCCTCGCATTCGCCGTCGACTATCCGCTGCATCCCGTGAAATGGATCGTCCCCTATCCGCCCGGCGGCACCACCGATGTCCTGGCCCGCATCATGGCGCAGTGGCTCACCGAGAAGACGGGCCAGGCGTTCGTGGTCGAGAACAAGCCGGGCGGGGGCAACAACATCGGCGTCGAGGCGGTCGTGGCAGCGCCGCCCGATGGCTACACGATGCTCCTCGTCAATCCAGCGAACGGCATCAACGCGACCCTCTACAAGGACCTTCGCTACAATTTCATCCGCGATATCGCGCCGGTCGCGGGCCTCGTGCGCACGCCGAACGTGATGGAGGTGACGAGCTCCTTTCCGGCGAAGACCGTCGCGGAATTCATCGCGTACTGCAAGGCGAATCCGGGAAAGATCAACATGGCTTCGTCGGGCAGCGGCACTTCCGTGCATCTTTCCGGCGAGCTCTTCAAATCCATGACCGGCTGCCAGATGCTGCACGTTCCCTACAAGGGCGCCGGCCCCGCGCTCTCCGACCTGATCTCCGGCCAGGTGCACGTGCTCTTCGATAACCTGCCCTCATCCGCGGGCCACATCAAAGGGGGCAGGATTCGCGCGCTGGCCGTCACTTCGGCAGAACGCGAGCCTTCGATGCCCGAATTGCCCACGGTCGGCGACACGGTCCCCGGCTATGAGGCGACTGCCTGGTTCGGCATTGGAATGCCCAAGGGCACCCCGCGCGAGATCATCGAGAAGGTCAACGCCGAAGTGAACCGAGCGCTCGCCGATCCGACGATGCGCGCGCGATTGGCCGAGCTGGGCGGCAAGCCCCTATCCGGAACACCGGAGGATTTCGGAAGAGTCATCGCGGCCGAAACGGAGAAATGGGCCAAGGTGGTGATCTCGTCCGGCGCCACGGTGGACTGAAGGACCGAGTCAGGGGGCACAGTACTGGCGTCGTCCTCGCGAGAGCGTGGACCTATTTTGACCTTGACGGTCGCAACATGGATTCCCGCTTTCGCGGGAATGACGGTCGTTAGACCTTGAGGGTCGCAACATGGATTCCCGCCTTCGCGGGAATGACGGTCGTTAAACCGCGACAGATGCGAGGGAGCGGACGCTAAGCCTTGATCGCTACGACCGGGACATCGAGCCGGTCGCCGTCGGGTGTTCCCGGTCGTGCTGACATCAGCGACTCTATCTCCTTCAGCGCGGCGCGGTGGTCGGACTTGGTCACGATAGGCTTTATTTCCGTTGCATCACTCAAGTTGATCTACGCTTTTTCGGCTTCGGATGCTTTCCGTCGGTAGGGAGGGCCCCGCCATGTAGATATTCGGGCATTTCCTGCCGCAGCACGTGGCGCAAGATCGCTTCTGTTAATGGCGGCTCCGCCTCCGATAAATACTGGCGAAGCGCCTCGTTCATCATGGTCTGGTAGCCGGTGCCCGCCTTACCGGCGCGTGCTCGAAACGCGTCTAGCACCGCATTGTCGATAAAAATCGAAATGCGCGTCTTGCCCTTCTGCGGTATGACCGCGCCCCTTTTTGCTTTCGAAAAATCGTATTCAGCTCTCATACGCTTTGCGTTCCTTTCGGGTCCCACGGCGAGCGGCAAGCGACGGCGACATACCCGCCGGTCCGAATCCGTAATGCGATGCCCGGCTTCCATTTCGTCAATGCGCCAGATAGTCTCTCAGGCGATATGTCTGCAGGATGGCGGTCGCATAAATCCGATGCAGCGAATGCAATGGGATCGGGCGAATGCGCGTGATGGGGAACGGTAGCGCATTGTCCGCCGGCGCGATGAGATTCTTGGCGACCAAAGTACCGAGCGTTGTCGCCATCGCCACACCGCGTCCGTTATAGCCGAGAAAAACGCTGAGCCCCGGGGCGGGCTGATGCACGTGGGGCACGTGGTCGCGCGTGAGTGCGACGCGGCCCGTCCAGTAGAACTCGCAACGCGTGTCCTTGAGCTGCGGAAACAACAATCCGATCATCCTTTGCAGGTGGCGGTAATCATGCGGACTCGCCGGCTCGCGGAAAGGCCCGCGGCCGCCCATGATCAAGCGGCCACGATGGTCGCAGCGATAATAGAGGAGCAACTTGCGCGTATCCGACGCGACGTGTCCCTCCGGCAGGACCGTCCGTCGCAGTGAGTCGGACAACCTTTCGGTCGCGACCTGGAAGCTGTTCGCCGCAATCACGGTACGGCGCAAGCGCGGCCAAAGCGCGTCCGTGTAGCCGTTGGTTGCGAGCAGCACGCGCTCGGCTGACACCATCGGCCCGTGTGCGGTTGTCACTTTCCAGCGCCCGCCATCGCGGACGAGGGCGGTGACGCGCGACCCGCCGCAGACGAGCGCGCCTGCTTTCTGTGCAGCGCGGGCGAGCCCGCGAGAGTAACTCAGCGGTTGCACGCACCCGGCGCGGCGGTCGATCAAGCCCCCGTGGTAGATCGGGCTCCCGACAAGCCGGCGCACCCCGTCGCGGTCGAGGACTGCAACGGGCGCACCGCGCCGCTGCCATTGTTCGGCTCGGCGCGTGACAACGCCGACATCAGCGGGCGCGAAAGCCGGCTGGATCCAGCCGCATTGCCGCGCTCCACAGTCGATTCCGTGGCGTGCGATAAGAGCGAATACGGTGTCCGGCGCGCCGCCGGCGACGCGCGCCAAGTGCTCGCCGGCCTCCGGGCCGAACATCGCGACGAGTTCGTCTGGGTCAGACTTGAGACCGGGGATGACCTGGCCGCCATTACGACCGGACGCGCCCCAGCCGGGCTCGCCGGTCTCGAGCACGACAACCGAGGCCCCAGCCTCCGCGAGTTGCAATGCCGCCGCGAGTCCCGAATACCCGGCGCCAACGATGGCCACGTCGGCCTGGCGCGACATATCGAGCGGCGGCGTCGCCGGTGCTGGGCGCGCAGTGGCGACCCAAAGCGACGGCGGCAGCGGAAGCGCATTGCCCATGCTGCGCTATCTATCGATGGCTGAACGACACTGGATTCCCGCCTTCGCGGGAATGACGAATTTTCGGTGCAGCTGAATAGCTGATTGACAACGGACCGTCATCCCCGCAAAGGCGGAGACCAATAGTGCAACTGAATAGTTCATTGATTGACCGTCGTCCCCGCGAAGGCGGGGACCCATTTTGACTTTGTGTAACCGCACCATGGATTCCCGCCTTCGCGGGAATGACGAATTTCCGGTGCAACTGAATAGTTCATTGACAATGGACCGTCATCCCCGCAAAGGCGGAGACCAATAGTGCAACTGAATAGTTCATTGATTGACCGTCGTCCCCGCGAAGGCGGGGACCCATTTTGACCTTGTGTGACCGCACAATGGATTCCCGCCTTCGCGGGAATGACGAGCTAAAGATGCATTTCCAACACGCTGATTGACCATCGTTCCCGCGAAGGCGGGGACCCATTTTGACTTTGTGTAACCGCACCATGGATTCCCGCCTTCGCGGGAATGACGAGCTAAGATGCATTTCCATAACTCATTTGCGTAATGCTCGCCGGTCAAATCGGATGCGTCACGCGACGCGGGTGGACCGTCGTCCCCGCGAAAGCGGGGACCCAGCGGCTTTGGCCGAACGACACTGGATTCCCGCGTTTGCGGGAATGACGAATTTCCGGTGCAACTGAATAGTTCATTGATTGACCGTCGTCCCCGCGAAGGCGGGGACCCATTTTGACTTTGTGTAACCGCACCATGGATTCCCGCCTTCGCGGGAATGACGAGCTAAAGATGCATTTCCATAACTCATTTGCGTAATGCTCACCGGTCAAATCGGATGCGTCACGCGACGCAGGAAGTCCTGCGTTCGTTCCTGCTGCGGCGCGCTCAGCAGGTCGCGCGCCCCGCCCTGCTCGACGATCTTGCCGCCGTCGATGAAAATCACTCGATCCGCCACCTCGCGCGCGAAACCCATCTCGTGCGTGACCACGATCATCGTCATGCCGTCGTTCGCGAGCACGCGCATGACGGCGAGCACCTCGCCGACCAGCTCGGGGTCGAGCCCCGACGTGGGTTCGTCGAAAAGGATCGCCCGGGGACGCATCGCCAGGGCCCGCGCGATTGCCACACGCTGCTGCTGGCCACCAGAGAGCCGGTGTGGGTAGTCATCTTCCTTGCCGGCAAGGCCGACTCGCGCCAGCAGTGCGCGCGCGCGCTCGCTCGCCTCGGCACGTGGCTCACGTTTTACGTAGACCGGACCCTCGATCACGTTCTCGAGCGCGGTACGGTGCGGGAAAAGATTGAATCGCTGAAACACCATCGCGACCTTTTCACGGATCGCCACGATGTTGCGTGCATCGCGATCCACGCGTTGGCCCTCCACGGTGATTTCGCCGGCGTCGTAGGATTCGAGGCCATTCACGCAGCGAAGCAGCGTCGACTTGCCGGAACCCGAGGGCCCGATCACGCAGACCACTTCGCCCAACCTCACCTCGAGCGAGATCCCGTCCAGCACGAGGTTGCTCCCGAACGACTTGCGCACGCCGTGGATCGCGATCATTTCGGCCCGAGCTCCTCGAGCGAGATCCCATCTAGCACGAGGTTGCTCCCGAACGACTTGCGCACACCGTGGATCGCGATCATTTCCGCCCGAACTTCTTCTCGAGCCGACCGACCAGGAGTATCAGCGGCACGCACATCACCAGGTACCAGACCGCCACCAGCGTGAAAATCTCGGTGTTCTTGAACGTCGACGACGCGATCAGCCTGCCCTCGAAGGAGAGCTCGGCCACGGTGATGATCGAGGTCTGCGACGTGTCCTTCAATAGCATGATGCACGTGTTGCCGTACGGCGGCAGCGCGATCTTGAACGCCTGCGGCAATACCACGCGCCAGAGGATGAGTGCGCGGCCCATGCCAAGCGACTGGGCGGCTTCCACCTGTCCCGGATCGACCGCCTCGATTCCGCCGCGAAACACCTCCGCCATGTAACAGGAATACGCAAAACCGAGACCGATGACGCCCGCCTCGAACGCCGAAAGCTGGACGCCGATTTCCGGAAAGACGAAGTAGATGTAGAAGAGCTGGACCAGGATAGGGATGCCGCGGACTGCGTTGATCAGCACCTTGGAGAAGCCGGACAGGGCACGCACCCTCGACACGCGCATCAGCGCCCACACCAACCCAAGGAGCGTGGCCACGACCAACGCGCACACAAAGACCTCGACCGTGACCAGCGCACCCTTCGCCAGCAGCGGCAGGTATTCCGCGAGATCGTTGCGGGAGAGCACGGCAGTTTGGACGGCTTAGGAACGTCAGCTTATCGAGCCGTACCAAACTGGTTGACAAGGCCGTCGTCCCCGCGAAAGCGGGGACCCATTTTGACTTTGTGCGGTCGCAATTTGGATTCCCGCTTTCGCGGGAATGACGACTTGGTCGTGCATTTGGCGAGCGGGCAACTTATTCAGAGCTTCGCCCAGCCGCGCCGGTTTACTTGAGTCCCCAGTTCGCGAGGATCTTGTCGATCGTGCCGTCGGCCTTCATCTTGCGCAACGACGCGTTGACCTTGTCGAGCATCGCCTTGTCGCCCTTGCGCACCGCGATGCCGACGCTGCCGACGAGCATCGACTTGTAGTTTTTCGCGACGCGGGCCTCCGGATATCCGCCCTGGGCGATCTGGTACGCGACGATCGGATAATCGGCGAATCCAGCCTTGATGCGGCCGATGTTCACGTCGCGAATGATGTCGGGGATCGAGTCGTAGACTTTGATCTCCTTGAACAGGCCCGAATCCGTAAGGGGCTTCACGTAAGCGGTGCCGATCTGCGCACCGACGATCTCCCCCTTCAGATCCTCGAGCGTCTTGTAGTCCTTCGGGTCCTTCGCCGACACGACCAGCCCGTCGCCATAGGTATAGATCGGGTCGCTGAAGTCGACGATCTCCTGGCGCGGTGCCGTGATGTACATCGCCGCGGCGATGACGTCGATCTTGTTCGCCTGCAGCGACGCGATCAGCGTGCTGAAGGTCATGGGACTCACTTCGGCGGTGAAACCCTGATCCTTGCCGATCTCCTTGATGATATCGACCATGATCCCGGAGATCTGGTTGGTCTTGGTGTCGAGGAACGTGAAGGGAATGCCAGTCGGCGTCGATCCGACACGCACGACCTGCTGGGCGTCACTGGCGCCGCTCAACCCGAACCCGAGAGCGGTGGCGACAAGGATGCGATAGAACAACTTGGCGAACATGGCGAGATCCCCCGGAGGAAGCACGACGACGTTATTGCGCGTCAGGGCACCGGATGGACACGGGTGCCGCGAAATTAAAGGCCGCTTTCGCGGGAGATCGCGATACCTGCAACGGAACGCGCTTTATGGCTTGATTGCAACGACCTTGCCGTTTCGCGAGATGTAAATTGGAGTGCCGTGCATTCGAGCCGTTTCGCGCGCGCGAAGAGCTGCGCGACGCAATCCCCGCCCCACGGCTCGAGAAAATTCGCTCGGTTTTGGCCGTCGTTGGGTTGTATTCGATTTCAAGGACCTTCCTCCAGCAATTGCGCCTCTGCTCGAGAATTATCATACACCGACCAGGCATTTGCCAGTGGACGATAGATGCCCACAAAATTTGTCCAGCTGCGACCAAAGCGCCGAAGCACGACATCGCGTGGGACATCGTGCCACGCCGTCATCCGCGCGCAAGCGGGGATCCATTTTGACCTTGACGGTCGCAACATGGATTCCCGCTTTCGCGGGAATGACGATGTTGCGGAGCGGCGCAATGACGATGCTGCGGCCACGTTCGTCTTCAGATAGCGCGGCGTTTCGCTTCACGCAGCAGGCTCCTCGACAGACGGTTTGATAAGCGACTCGGCCGGAATACCAAGGTCCCGGTGCAAGCGTCGAATCATCTGCAGCGTTAGGGGACGCTTGCGGGCAAGGACCTCGTAGACGCGATTGAGTTGGCCGATCATCGGTACAAGGTCCTTCGGTCCGAGACCCGCCTGGTCCATGCGAAATTTGATGGCTTCGATCGGGTCCGGTAGCTCCATCGGGTAACGCTTTTTCTCCCAGGCTTCGACCAACGTAACCAGCACATCGAGTCGGTCGCCGTCGGGCGTGCCTGACCGCGCTGACATTAGCGACTCAATCTCCTTCAGCGCGGCGCGGTGGTCGGCCTTGGTCACGATAGGCTTGATTTCCATTGCATTACTCCTAAATTGTCTGCGCGTCGATCCGGTCGTATTGATTGTGAGTCCCGATAAAGCGCACATAGACGACCCGATACGAGTAATTTATCCACACCACCAGCTCGAAGCGGCGCATGGGCGTCACCGCAACTGCATGCCGAACATCGCCGCGACTTCGCCGGACCAGGCGCCGGCGGTGTTGACGAAGGCATCGGCCGCAACGCGCTCGCCACTCGCGAGCACGACAAGATAATTTGGGGCTGGGACACCGGGCAGACAGGCGGCCCGAAATTAGACGCCACTTTCGCGAGAGACCGCGACAAATGCGAGGGAACGCGCGCTAAGGCTTGACCGCGACGACCTTGCCGTTACGTGAAATATAAATGGACGTGCCGTGCATTCGGGCTGTTTCGCGCGCGCGAAGCCCAGCACGCCGCAGCGCGCGACCCACCGCTCGGGAAAATTCATTGGGCTTCAGTTGTCCCTGAGGGGGTTTTCGTGTCATGGTCCTTGCTCCAACAATTGCGGTTCCACTCCGGAATTATCATACACCGACCAGGTGTTCGCCAGCGGGCGGTAGATCCGAACAAAGTTGGTCCAACTACGGCCGAAGCGCCGCAAGACGACATCGCGCGGGAGTCGGCGAGGAACACTCGTCCTGCGGTCACGGCGGCAATTTCTGGTTTCAGCGCGGAAAGTCCAGCAGCGATCAAATCGGCATTGACGAAATGGACGACGTCGGTGTCCTTCGGCAGAAATTCGCGCGCGAACGTCGTCTTGCCTGCACCGTTCGGGCCGGCGATGATCACGCAGCGCGGTGAGGTGAGTTTGCTCATCGTTACGGAATCATGACCGTACGAAAGCTAGTAACGGGCGGTAGTCTCTCGCGTCTGCGGCGCGCAATGCATGAAGGTATCGCTGCCGCACCTCGCCGTCGGCTACCAGGTTTCTAGCGCCCCAGCTGAAGCGCAACGCGTCGTACTGCACGAGTAGCACGTCTGCCATGGTTCGCGATAGGCGACCGTTACCGTTCGCAAAAGGATGAATCCAAACCAGCTTGTGACTGAAGCGTGCCGCAATTTCATCGAGCGGATAGCTCTCATGTTTGAGCTGCGCTTTGACATCCTCGCAAAGATTGTGGAGCGCCGGCTGAATATCCGCAGGATCGAGCCCAATATTCTTCCCACTGTCCCGAAAAGTTCCAGCCCACCGCCAGGTATCGCCGAACATCCGCTTATGCAGGCCGCGAACGAAATCGCTTTCGATCAACCTCTTGTGCTTGCGCGCAAACGCCCATCGTTCGCCTTCGAGGATGTTCGCCAGCTCCCACTCGTTAAGCTGCCCCTGCGTCGCGATATGGGATGGAATCAGTCCCGCCGCTTCATCCGGGTCGAGTGGTGTTGCACCCGGTGGATACTCGAGTTCTATCGCCACAGATTCCGTGCGCTGCCGGTGAGCAACGTGTCTATGAGTTCTTTGCGCTGACGCTGACGGGTTCGTTTGGAAACACCCTGATCTTCCAATTTCATCGAGTGCGTCGTCGGCTTCAACATGGCATCGGCGATGGCTTCGGCACGGCGAGTTCGAAGGTCTTCAAGTGAACCCGTTTCAGGCGCTAGGGCATAAACCAACCGGCAGCCCATGGCGCGCGCGAGTCGGTCCAGGCTGTCCAGGGTAATCCTGCGTTCTACCTCGGCTTTTTCGAAGTCTTGAACCGATTGGCGGCTAATGCCGAGCTTGGCCCCAAGCTGACTCTGGGTCATACCGAGAGCTTCGCGAATGCTGCGAATCCAGCCGCTACGTGGCGGGGTTGCTGACTTTGCCGTCGGATAGACGCGCAGGGCGTCATCCAATTGCTGGCGCTTGAGGTTGCCCTTTCGGTTGACCATGTGGCACTCGCTTGACAGGTTATGACCTGCTGAATAACAATATTATGCAGGTTAAAGCCGGCTTTATGCAAGCAGTTTGTCAGGCCATAGCCTGTCCTCAGGACAAGGTCCTAGATTTGCGTCTTCGTGTAAATGAAGGTACGGCGGGTTGTGAACTTATCAGCGAGCACTTACTTATAGAATACCTTCCTCCGCATAAGGCTCACCCGCCTCCACCCGCTCATACCCCAACCTTCCTAAATCGATCGTCTGATACCGCCCATGCACCACCAGCTCCGCGATCGCTCTCCCCGCGGCCGGCGCATGCATCATCCCGTGGCCGGAAAAGCCGGCGACGGTGTAGAGATTCGGCACGCGGCTCCAGCGCCCGATGACGGGATTGCCGTCCAGCTCGTTCTGCTCGTAGAGCCCTGACCAGGTGCGGTGACACTTGGCGGCTTCGAAGGCCGGGAATCGATGCGCCACCGCCGGCCATACGACCCGCTCGAAGTAGTCGTGATCGACCTCGAAGTTGAAACCGCGACGCTCGTCGCCATCCACCAGGCCTCCCGAGAAGCCCTTGCCCTCCGAACGGAATGCAAGACGGGCCACATCCTTGACATAGGGCAGGCGCTCGATCGGCGACCCGGCGGTGAAGTAGTGCTCGAAGCGGCGCATGGGCGTCACCGGCAGCTTCATGCCAAACATCGCCGCGACTTCGCCGGACCAGGCGCCGGCGGCGTTGACGAAGGCATCGGCCGCAACGCGCTCTCCACTCGCGAGCACGACGGCTCGAACCAACGCCTTCTCCATCTCGGCAGCCACGACGCGATCCTTCACATAGACCGCACCCAGCTCGACCGCTCTCCGGCGAAAGCCCCACAACAGTCCGTTCGGATCGCACCAGCCGTCGTGCGGGGTGTGCGCTCCCGCTCCCAGATCGTCGACATTCATCGACGGAAATTTGTTCTTGAGCTCCTGCGGCGTGAGCAGATCGACCAGGCAACCTTCAGAGCGCTGCCTGCGCACATTGCGCTCGAGGTCGGCAACGTTGTCTGGAGGGACGATGAAAAGATAGCCGCCTTCGACCCAATCTACCGGCGCCGGACGGCCATTGGCCGCCATCGCCTGCTCGAACGCCTTGATGAAGCCGATGCTGTAGAGCGACATCGCGATGTTTTCCGGGCAGGTGAACTGGACGCGGCAGCCGCCGGAGGCGCGAAGTGTGGAGGCGAACTCGTAGGTGGGGTCGGGTTCGATTACGCAGAGGGAGAGGGTTGGGGATTCTTTTAGGAGGAAGTAGGCGATACTGGAGCCGATGATTCCGCCGCCGATGATGGCGATGTCGAATTTGGCCTCGGTTGGGTGAGCCATGGAAGGTTACGACATTGGAATGCGGTTACTTTTGCGGCCGCTTCATTCCTCACCGAGCTTGCTTCTCGCACCGTCACGCGCGGTCAGTTCCGAGTCTACTGGTACCGGGGGTCAGGAGCCCGCGAGCTCCAAGAATCGCAGATGGCGTCGGTCCAGAAAATTCCGATTCGGGCGATTGCTCATCCTTCGTGGAATGAAGATTTGTTTGTCATGAAGGCCTTGCAGCCCATGCTTAAGCATCGGTCCATCACGCTCAAGCAGCACATCTTTCCGAATCTGAATTGTGTAGTCGGGCCTAACGGAAAGGAAGTACTTGTCGAATGCGGCATGGTGAAGCTTGCACAATGCTATGCCGTTTTCGACAACAGGCTCACCTTCCGGGTCGCTGTCCGCAACAATATGAGCAGCGTCAAGCAGCTCATCGTGTTTTAATCCGCACAACGCGCATTGTTGTTGGTATGCGCTGATCACTCGCTCGCGAAATGCTTGCTGGTGGATCCGAACCTTAGCGATGGCCGTGAGATAACCGCGTCGGATCGGAGCCTCTACGTCGACTGAATCCGACATCGTGAAAGGGCCAGCCAGTTTTCGAAATGCAGCGTCGTCATCCAGTGCTACCTTGAAAGTAAGTGACGTTCGATCGTCGCCCACGACGAAAACGGGCCACAGCGGCAAGTATTTTCCAGGGATTAGGCCGTGGAAATACACGAGTGGAACACGGCGAACCATTGCCTCGCGCAAACCGACATTGTCACGATGGTTTGGGTCTGTGCCTCGGTATTTGTAGTTCAATAGCTGGTCCGGGCCGAGCGAATCTCGATAAGGTCCCTCAGGCGCCGTGGTAATAGAAAGTGGAACTTCCATGCCCTGAGGCTTGAATATTCCTTGTGGGCTAACCAACGGAATGCGCTCTCCTTCAACTATGAATCCGCGCGCTAGTAGCTCGCGCGACAGAACCGCCCCATGGAGCGCGACCTGCTCCGCGAGCCAAGCGAAAGCTGCCTGTCGTATCGTTGCGTCTAACATCTTATGGCGGAAGTGTCGGCTATCTTGGCGTCGGTTGCCAAACCTAGCATGGCATGTGGCAGATGCCTATCCGACAAAGACATGCTCGTTGTGCCATCGCAAAAAATCGGTTGCGGGGCGTTCCTCTACGCGCGCGGGCATTGCTTTCACGTGATGGCCGTGATGCGCGTAATACTCATGTCCATTTTCGAACTCTTCGCGGATCCTCCGACTGACCTCGACACAAAGGTCTTCCGTGAGCGTTATGTAGCCATCATCGAATAAAGTGTGAAGATCTTCCCGCAACAGAATACCGTTGCTGATTGTGTGCGGGCCGTCATTCGCGTACGGTCGGATATGCGCCGCCTCTAGGACCGGCAAAGTTCGTTCGCCCGTAATAGCACACCGTCGACTGTATGCTTCTGTGACAAGCACTCGGAAAGCCCCCTGTCCGAGGCGCGCTCTCGTTAGGTATTCTGCGCCATATCGGCGGGCACCGCCGGCAAGCACGCTAGACTGAACCAATCCACCAACGTGTCCGTCTACCGCGTTCCATAGCTTGAGCCCTATCGTCTCTGCAGTGTCGTACGTCTTACCGCGCACTATGTTCCGCGCCCAGTCCTCCGGAACTGGAATCCAATCTGCCTCGGCGAAGAAGAACGGCGCGTTCAGAACATTGCAGCCGATCTCCGGATCCCCGCGAATCGGCGCTTTCCGGTATCGCTCGATCCGCCGCTTTAGATCTGCATAATCTGAGACGCCATTCTTCTCGCCGAATGCTTCCCATGCCAGCCGCGCGGGAAGTGCACTGAACCGGACGAAGAATCCGCCGCCGACCACAAAGTTACTCGGAGAATGCAGCTTGAATAGAAACGGCGTGCCGGGCTCCAGGAACGTCGCCACCGGAGCCGCGGATGGTTGCCAAAAGTTGACCTCATCCGGCGCCTGCGTGCGCAGCCGGTCGAACCATGCCCTGTCGGTTACGCCAACCCAGAAGCGCATCGCGTTTAGGCAGTTCCTTTTGCAGTAGGCACTTCTAACGGTTCAAGCGTGTAGGTAGCACCAAATAAACTCACCTGAGAAGTCGACAAATGCGAGCACGATTGACTGGAGTTCGTCAACAATATGATTTACGTCTTCCTCAAGGTCTCCGTCTCTGGGAAGTTGCCATATTTGCCTGACAACTATTGTATCAATGAGGTCGTCGGCGATGCCCCATCGCCATAGATGCATAGAACTGCCGCGGGTGACGCTCGTTGCGTTGCTAACGGGACGACTCGCCCTATCCGCTATCCCCCGCAAAATGAGTTGGCCGCCTTTGTCGTAGTGAAATGTTAGGTTGTGGCGGACGCGGACTACGATTCGTTCGAACGCGGCTCGTTTCGGTCCACCCGGCAAGTAGCCCTTTATCAATGCAAGCGAGTTCTGCGCTTCCTGGTCGCATCGCGCGACTGCCGCACTTAGTTCCGGAGTAGCTAAAAGCGATTCCAAGACCACGAATCCTTCCATTAGATGAGACGATTCTAGTCGCGAGTAGTACATCAGTGCGCCTTGGCGTTTGAATTTGAGTTTTCCAATTAACGCGTCTCTTGCCCATTGGATCCCCTCATTTGCCAATGCCATGTCGTTGCAAGCCATCATGAGCTTGATCACCGTCGCCGCGCTCGGACCCCGCAGCTGCAATTGATCGAACTTGAAGTAGCGTGTAGTGGTGGACATGCCAGGTCGCCACAAGTGCGATACGTCGCTAGACGGGCATCACTAATCAAACTCGGGTACTCAATGCCGCCGACGCGCCTAGTGACGATGCGTTAGTCGAGGATACTTAAACCAGCACTCTTAAGAACTCAGCCACCACACGAAGCTCGTCGTCTCGCGCCGATAAGATAGTCAAGGGTTTGAAATCAGCGTGAGTGCTGTCCGGACTCAACTGAATTGACGCGTGCCGCCACGATCCTTCCTCGTCAGTCACCTTTTCGCTCAAATACAACTTGACTGTGTACATACCTCCCAGATCGTCATCGTGAATGCTTCGATGCTGGACAACAACGATCTTCCCGATTCTTGATCCTGTCGGATTGGCCTTAAACAAGCACCATGCTCCATTTGGAATACGACGGTTCATCGACTCCCCAAGCACCTGCGCGACGAACAATCCCGGTTGCGGATTGATCAATCCGGGAATTTCGACCCATTCCGAATCGGCGGGATCAAAAGACTGGCCGTCACTGAACGCGCCTGCCGCAAATTTCAGATTAATGAGGGGAACCATGTTGCTACCTCTGCCCACGCGTTTGTGCACACGCTTGAATGGCAACACAGCGTTCACGACTAGAGCTTCTGAAGGCAAAGGAGGCGTCTTCAATCCTGTGACGGGCGCGGCACTAAAGGGCTCGATCGCTAGCCGCGACCTGAAATATTTCGCAGTCTCCGCATCAATACAGAACACGTAGCATCCCTTCATGCCCCTTGTCATTAGAGTGCGATACGTGTTCTTGATGATCTGATCGGCGCGCCTCTCTGCCGACATCGGATCTAACGCCCAAAGCTTCTTGTACCCTGAGAGCGATTTGTCAGACTTGGCGCGCTGTTCAGGCCGAGTTACGACTTTACCGTCCCTAACAATTAAGTCCGGTCCAATAATCACCCCAACGTAGTCCAGTTCCAGCCCTTGGCTGGTATGAATACACCCGACCTCATCAACCGACTGCGGCGCGACGATCCACAGACTTCCGTCGCTAGTTAGATTCCATCGCTTCCTATACCCGTGCTCAGCGATAGCGATGTCGAATTGGTCAGGGTGTTTTTTGCTCGCCCATTGCCAACAATACCCAGCGACCATGCGCGCCTTGTTACCAATCTTGTTCTTCCCTTCAATCAAATCATGCAAATCTTGCGGCGAATCCAGAACACGAAAGTCAAATTCCTTCAGGTCTAGGCGCTCGTTAGCCGTTGGTCGAACCTCAAGAGTGTTATCTAACCAAGCGAGATAGCCGTCGGAGCCATTGCACCGAAACTGAGACAGTAGCTCTAGGTTCGTCACTTGGGCACATTGCTCCTTCGCCCACTTGTCGATTTCACTTTTGCTGCCTATATCCTTCAGTGTGACTCGCTGATCATCATCAACAAACAGAATCGTGCATTTGGCAGCCGAGATGAGTTCCTTGATTTGGTTGTTCCCGAGGTTCGAATAAAGCCCAGATTTCTCGTTGAGTCTGTGGGCTTCATCGACGATTAGGACGTCAAAACAGTTTTCTTCAGTGACCGTGAACGCGCCTGAGCCAGAGAATAGATTCGAAATCTCGGTCTTTCTCATTACGCCCGTAAGCTTACTTTCGTACACGGATCTTGGCGCAGCGTTTTTTGAAACGTATCGGCAAACAAGTCCGAGCTTGGACAACGTAACAAGCAAGTTAACCGCCACGACGGACTTGCCAGTGCCTGGTCCCCCTTCGACGATCACCACTTGTTTGTTCACTGCTGATGCGCCCCGCGCGAGCGCGATGGAGGTCTCGTAAACCACCTTCTGATCGTCGACGAGAACGAATTCCTGGTTTCCTTTGATCATCCCAACCAAGCTGTCTACTAGCATCTTGGATGGACGAATGCGTCCGTTCTCAATTTGGTAAATCAGGTTGGAATCATCCCCGAACTTGACGTATTGCCTGACAAAGTTGCGTAATCGCTCACGTTCGAGATTACCCTTGAGGAACAGCGGAGCCTTGTCGATGTGCGGGCCGTAGAAGGCATTGTTGATGACGTTGTCAGATACATAGTTATGCAAGTATGCGCATGGTTGAAGAAGGAGGCCGCCTTCGTATACCGCCTCGTTGAATCCCTTCAGCAGCGCCGCATAAGACCACGCTTGATATGACGGGTGGCTTACTTCCTGTTCACCAGCGGACAGGCGGGTGATCACGATCGCATCCTTGGAAGTGCGTTTGACTTCGGACCACTGCTTGAGCTCTACTATGATCACGTTCGCGCTGTTGTCAGCACCGCGCCCGGTCAACAGGAAGTCAATCCGTTTGCCGGTCTGCGGAATGTTGTACTCGATCGCTACTCCTGAATCCTCCGGAATGTCATCGACGTGGAGGACTTTTGCCATACAGAGAAGGGACTCCTTCCACGACCGCACCTCAGCGGGACTGACTCTGCGCTTGGTACTTTCGTAATAAGCGGCACAAATGACTTCCTGGATGTCTCGCTTAAAACAGTCATCCAGAAATCCCGTCTTCGTCGCCTGGTAAACAATCAACTCGGGATCCTCGCTGTTCGCGGCTTGCGGTCAAAGCTCCGTGTACTTTTTGCTCGTACCGCGTGACTTATCGATAGGATATTTCTCGGCATTGAGTAAAAGCTTACGTCGCGAAGCCGCGATTAGGTCAAAATCGAGTTTCTCAGCGAGGCTTAAAAGATAGAGAAAGATATCTGCTGCCTCTTCGCTTATTTCGTTTCGCTTGTCGAGCGGTAGCGCATAACTTTGTGCTTCCGAGAGCCACTGGAAGTGTTCTAGAAGTTCTGCCGCTTCCACGGATAGTGCGCATGCAAGGTTTTTGGGGGAATGGAATTGATCCCAATCTCTCTCGTTGGAGAACTCGCGCACGGAGTCCATCAACGATTTCAACTCTGATGTCATAGCGGGAAACTCCCCACTGTTTTCCAACGATTACACGATGGGATCTGCTACTTTACCGGGGTTTGGTCCGATGAGCGAAATTGAATTAGAGCAGAGCAAGCGGTCGCTTGCGAGTCGATCACCCTCACCTCACGCATCGCGCAGTCCCAACCGCATCTGCAACTGCCTGCGGTAGCGCCGGCTCAATCGCAGTCGTGTGCCATTGGTGAGGACCACCTCGGTTGCGCCGTCTTGATTGGTCTCGAGGCGTCCGACCCGGTCCAGGTTCACGATGGCTGAGCGGTGGATCCGGCAAAACGCCGCCTGCTCCAGTTCTTCTTCGACGTCCGCCATGCTTCGGCGCAGCAGGTGGGTTTGCGTCCCGGCGTGGAGGGACACGTAGTAGTCCGCGGCTTCGATCCAGTCGATCGCGGAAACGCTCAGGAACAGCACCTGGCCCGCGTTCTTGATCGCCACGCGCTCGATCGTTCGCGGCGCTGCGTTTCGCCGCGCAATGCGTTCCTTCGCCCGCGCCAGTGTCAGGTCGAACCGGGCGTTGTCGAAGGGCTTCAGCAGGTAGTCGAGCGCTCCCGCCTCGAACGCCCGCAACGCGTACTGGTCGTAAGCGGTCACGAACACCAGGGCCGGCGGCATCAGGGCGCCGAGCTGTTCCAGAACATCGAAGCCGTCGACCTCCGGCATCTGCACATCGAGAAACACGAGCTCCGGTTTCTTCTTGCGAATTTCCGCCAGCGCCTCTATGCCCGACCTGCATTCGCCGACGATTTCGACGCCAGGATCCCGCGCCAGCAACACCCGCAGGTTGCCGAGCGCGAGCGGCTCGTCATCGACGATGAGCGCGCGGATCTTCCGGCGCTCCTCTCCCTGCAGCACCGCTCACTGCTCCCGGAACGGCATCGAGATCGACACGTTCACGCCGCGCCGGCCTTCGTTGCCGACCTTCAGCGTGGCATCGTCTCCATAGAGGCCGTGCAGCCGGTTGCGCACGTTGGAGAGTCCGATCGCCGCGCCATTTGCCTCCCAGTCCGCCGGCAGTCCCGGGCCGTCGTTGTAGACGGAGAGCGTCAGCTTGCCATTCGCCCGAGCCGCGCGAATCTCGATCGCGCCTCCTTTCGCTCGCGCCGCGATGCCGTGCTTGACCGCGTTTTCCACGATCGGCTGCAGGATCAGGCTGGGCACGATCGCGCGACCGGTATCGTTTGCGACGTCGATTTTCACTCGCAGGCGATCGGCAAATCGTGCGCTCTGGATGCCCAGATACATCTGCGCGAACTTCAGCTCCTCTGCCAGGGGCACTTCCTGCCGACCGGAATCCTGCACCAGGTGGCGCATGAAATCGCTCAGCCGCGCGATCATTTCCACCGCGCTCTCGTTTTGTCCGGTACGCACCAACCCAGCGACGCCATTGAGCGCATTGAACAGGAAGTGCGGCTCGACCTGATGCCGCAACGCGGCGAGCTCGGCCTTGGTGAGCTGCTCGGCGAGTCGCGCCGCCTCCACCTCTTGCCGCGCCAATCGCTCCCGCGAGTCGAGCATGTACCTGGCGATCAGAATGCAGCAGTAGAGAATGAGCGACGACCATAGCTGGTCGTAGAATTTCACCAGCCACAAATCCACGTACGGCCCCGGCGGAACGTTGGGCGTCCACGGATTGAGCACTTCCTGGAGACCCGCCATCCAGGCCGCAGCGACGAGACTGATTGTCGCCCAGAGAGCTGCGTGCCTCATCCACGCCGTCGGCGAGCGTACCGGCAGCAGCGGGTAGCGGCTGCCCATTTGCATTACCAGGGGTGTGACCAGCGCCCATGGTAGCCACGAGAGCAGCAGCATCAGCCACAGGTTCATCCATGCGTGGTGCATCCCCTCCGCGCGCATGACCACCACGTTCTGCGTCGCATCGAAGAGACCCAGTCCGCACCAGATCGCCGCAATCCAGTACCACTGCGGCGGCTGTGCGGCTATCGGCTTCGCATTCATGCCGGGCATCTTACGCCGGCATCCGGTGCCTGCAGCGGGTCATGCAGGGAATCGACTGCTCCCTGCAGCGAGCGGTCTGTGCGTGGAGCGCGTTGCGGGCCACACTCTCGCCATGCGCACCCAACTATTGCTCGTGCTTGCCGGCTCGGCACTGCTCGCTTCCCTGGCCGCCGCCGGCGAGGCGCCGACCCCCATCGCCGCTCCGGCCTAATACCGCCGACGGGCAGCTCCGTCTCCCCGAGGATTATCGCCAGTGGGTGTACCTCGGGACTGGCTTTGACATGAGCTACAACCCCGCGATGCGTATGGACCACCACATGTTCGACAACGTCTTCGTCAATCCTGACGCCTACCGATCCTTCCTGCAGACGGGTACCTGGCCGGACAAGACCATGCTCGTCCTCGAAGCTCGCGGCGCGGAGAGCAAGGGCTCCATCAACAAGGCGGGCCAGTACCAGGGCACGGTGATGGGGCTGGAGGTTCATGTAAAAGACGAAGCAGGCTTTGCGGGAAAGTGGGCGTTCTTCGTCTTCGACGAGGGGAAGCCCGCACCGATGATTCCGCAAAGCGCGGACTGCTACTCGTGCCACAGCGATCACGCCGCGGTGGATACCACATTTGTCCAGTTCTACCCCACGCTGCTCGCGATCGCCACCGCCAAGGGCACCCTCTCCGCGTCTTACCAAAGGGAGAGCGCACCGGCAAAGAACCGAATGAGGAGATAACCGTGAACCGCTACCAACCCTCGAGCCCGCGCGTCGCTTTCGGTATCGCCGCGGTCGCCATGACGGCGATCACCATCAGCGTGGCGGTGGTCATTCCGGCAAGCATCGACTCCGACAGCCGTGAACCTCGCGTGCTGGAGGCGTTGAGGGTCACTGCGCCAGCGTCTGCCGGTGTCGTCAACGACGCCGAGAGCATCGACGTCGTCGCTGTACACGAGTCAGCGTTGCCCACCGTCCCATGCACGTCGAACAAAGCGAGCCGTTCGCCAGAAGGGTGAGTATGCTGGCCGGCTCGAATGCTAGTCGATCACCTCGTCCGCGCGCACGATCGATTATGCCGAGAGCTTCTCTTCCAGCCACACCTTGATCAGCGACTGGTAGGGTACGTCTCGCGCATTCGCAGCGGCTTTGATTCGCTCGAGTGTGTGCAGCGGCAGGCGCAGCGAGATGCTTTGGGTCGACGGCTTGAGATTGGGCAGCCGCACGCGCTTTGCGCTCGACCAGTCGACCAACTCCGCACTGTCGCGCGCTTCCCAGAATTTACGCTCCTGTTCTTCCGATTTGAACCGTGGAAGCTTAGTCTTCGCGGTCATAGATTTGCCTTTCCTTCCGATGCATATCGCGTGCGGAAACGACTCTGATCAGCGTTCCTTCTGCTCGTAACGTGAACGTAATGTGCAGGTGCCGTCGGTCGAGTGTCGTGCCCAATGCGTGATAACGCGCTTCGTCGACCGAGGGCCTTGGGTCCGCCACCATGAGCAATCGGGCGTCGAAAAACACCTGCTCGGCTTCGCTTTGCGAGACGCCATGCTTTTTATTCTTTCGCGCGTTTCCGGCGTTCCATTCAAACCCGACAATCCGGGCCAGATCGATCATGAATTGTATATTACTGTGATATACATCGATGTCAAGCCATCAGTCGCCAGTCTCGTGCCCGTCGCTTTCCGTTAACCACAAGAGCTCTGCACTCAGCGGTCCAAGCCAAGTCTGGCCTTTATAGTTGGCGCGAAACTCGGTGCCGACAGGAAAGCGCACACCTTTTACGATCCAATCGTTTGCGTCCCTTAGCTCGTCATTCCCCCGAAAGCGGGAATCCAGTGTCGTTTGACGGTCGCAAAATGGATCCCCGCTTTCGCGGGGATGACGAGCTTAAACTTGCGAAGCGATCCCTGGCGGTTCAGGCCGCGGCGCGTTCCAAATCCCTCAGTCGGCTACCCAATTCGAACCTAGACCGGAAGGCTGATGCGCAGCCGAGGAATTGCGATAATGGATACCTTCGACGTTGCTCTTGAAGGACTATCACTGATGAAGACGCTCCGCGATCGCCGCCGCAAGCCCACGCACCCGGGTGCTATCTTGCGCGAGGACGTCCTACCCGCGTTGCGGATGTCGCAGGGCGAGCTTGCCAGTCGCCTGGGTGTGTCGCGAGTGACGGTCAATACGCTCCTGCAGGAAAAGCGCGACCTGTCGATCGAACTCGCTGCGCGCATCGCCAGGTTGCTCGGTCACTCACCCGAAAGCTGGATCCGCATGCAGGAAGCGCTCGATCTTTGGAAGCTCGCGCAGGACCCGTCACGCCTGAAAGGCATCGAACCGCTGCCGCCGAGGCGCATCGCGGCGTAGGCACAACGCCGCTGGTCCGCGCTTCTCGGGAACAACGAGAATCTTGCGGAGCCTCCCTTATTCATCATTCGCGCGAAAGTCTCGCTGATTCGTCATTCTCGCAAAAGTCTCACTGATTCGTCATTCCCGCGAAGGCGGGAATCCATCGGCTTTTGACGGTGGCAAAGTACACCCGATACGCATTCCGTCGCCTCGTAGGGACTGGGACCGGCGTCAGTATCGCCTCAAGCCTCAAGCACAACCCCACCCCCGACACCGCCTCCCACGTGCGTACCCACCGGTTTCGTGAGCCACACGCGGATGATGATGCCGTTGTGCTTGCCGGCGGGCGTTTCGTGGTCGATGTTGGTGATCCACCCGCGATTGAACGAGCTTCGCAGCAGGTCGAGCATGCCCTGGCGCGCCGGCAGGTTATCGTCGTTGCGGAGCTGGAATCCGAAGGCGTCCTTGGGGCGCCCGACGAATTGCACCACCACCTCGACATCGATGAAATCGTTCGCTGGTCCGAAGCCGGAGCCCAGTTCGTGCACGCGCAGGAGGCTTAATTGACCGCTGAGGGTGAGAGGCATGGTGTCGCTCCTTCTGGCTTAGTGCTGTGCTCAGTGTTGTGAAATCACGCGCACGATCTGTCCCGTCCGACAGCCGGTGCGGAGAAACTCGAGCCGCACGCGCCGATTGTTGTCGAACGCATCGCGCAGCTCGAGCAGCTTGCCGTCCGCGTCCGGGCGCTCGTCGCCCGTCCGTAGCTGGAAGCCGAACGCTTTCTCCGGCTCCGTATCGAGCAGGACGATAACTTCCGCGTCGAGCTCGTCGTCCGGCGGACCAAAACCCGTTTCCAGGTCGTGCACGCGCAGCAAGGTGATGTTGCCGATGGCGACCTGCAGGCTGTTCATCGGGTAATCCCAGTCCGGCGGGAATGGACTGAGCCGTAAGAGGCCGCTGTTGAACGTCGTCACGTAGAGCGCGCGCGGACACGATCGATAGTCGTAGGTCAGACTGTTCGGCCGCAGCGCCATCGCCTCGGAGACGAGGAGTGCCGACCAGCGCACACCGTCGTAGGTCGCGAAGACCCCCGAGGGGCCGGCCGCGAAGCGGGTGCCGGGACGGTACGGGTCGAACTGCATGTCGCGCAGCAGCGCCTCGGCGGGGTTCTCATCCTCACCGACGTTCATCGGGAATGCGCGACCCTGGGTGAGCTGCGATTCGAGCGACGCATCGATCACCCAGCCCTGTCCGCCGTCGTCCGAGCGGAACACGTGCGCGTCCGAGAGCACATAAAGCAGCGACGGCCGGTACGGATCGACGAAGAACCGGCGCGCGTTCTGCGGCGCCTCGGGCACCGCGCCGGGCGGTCCGAGCGACGCGGCGAAGATGACCAGTGGCGGCGGCGGCACGATCTGCTGCCACGCCGGCAGACCTTGCGTCCACTTCCACAGGAACATCTGACCTTCGTCAAGTGTGTTGCGATTGCCGTGCACGACGTCGCCGAAGTAAAACACCGTCGACTGATGCCCGCCGGACGCCTGCACGATGGCGGCATCGAAAACAGGCAGCGGCGGCCCGACCTGGAACGACTTGACGTTCGGTCCGTCGGCAGCGGCGGTCGATTCCCAGTCCTTCGCGCTCGAGATCTGGCTCAACTTCCAGGTGCGCATGAGGAACGCGGCGCTTGGCGTGAAGCGGACGATCATCGTGTCGCCGTCGGGAAGCGGCGCTTCACCGGGAATGGTCAGGATGATCGGGCGGTAGCCGAAATTGACGAAGTTGCTGACCACGTTCCATGCCGCGAGCTTTTTGGTTGAGGGCGGCACCAGCGGCAGGTTCACCGGCCCGGGAATCTCGTGGCGATCGCCAGTTTCGACGGCGAGATCGGGTGGTCCGCTGCCTCCGTTTATGTAGAGAAAGATCTGCCGGAAGACGTTGTTGGGCCCCTCGCTGCGCGGGGCGAACACGATTGCGCGCGACGGCTGCGCCGGATCGGAGAAGGCGCAATCGTTGTCTCCGCCGTTGTAGTCCTGGGTCACCCACTGCACACCACCGTTGCTGGACGAAAAGCCGGCGTTGTCGCCACAGCCGAAGCAAAGCGTCGGCGCTCCGTTGGCTCCAACCGGATTCACGGCCAGGTTGATGACATTCAGCGTCGCGATGTTCTGGCCAGCAGACCACGAGCTGCCGCCGTCGGTGCTCAAGTAGGCGCCGCCGTCGTTGATGAGGATGGCACGGCCGCGCGTCTGCGGGCTGCCCGACGCAATCGCCGGGAAAAAGTCGGGCGTCAGCGCGAGGGCGTGCGGGTCGACGTGACAGTGGCCGTCCTCCATCCGATGCCATGTGCTGGTGCTGAACGGCAGGTTGTGCGCGATGTGAACGGTGCGCCGGTCGGAGCAGATCAGGAAAAACTGCCGGTCCGGCGTGACGTGCGGGACGATGAAGTTGGAGCCGCTGTCCGTCGGGCCGTCCGGAATCACCGGCGTGGACGCGAGCTGGGTCCAGATGCCGGGGCCGACCGGCAATTCGAAATAACTTCCCGTCCACACCCTGAAATCGGCCTGCGTGAGAAAGACGATGTGCGGGTCGGTGGGATGCACGGCGAGCGAGCGGGCCGCCTCGGTGACAAAAACCGCCGTCGCCGGACCGAGCGTCAATCCGATCGGATCCTTCGACCACGTGTCGCCGCCATCGCGCGAGAACCAGACCCCGGTGCCCACCACGAACACCCAGCGCTCCCCACCAAAGCGCGTGCCGGTGGCGACATGCCAAAACTGGTCGTCGCTCGTGGAAGGTGTCGGCGTCAATTCCGTCCACCCCGTCCCGCCGTCCTGGCTGCGCAGGATGCAGGCGCCTGCCGCCGCGAAGATCACGTTCGGCTCGTCGGGCGCGATCGCGAGCTGATTGACCTGGAACACGGTGGTGACGTTGTTCACCGTCCGCGTGACCTGCCGCACCAGCGTCCACGATTGCGCGCCATCGACCGAGCGATACACGCCACTCTTCTCCGGCGAGCGGGCGTCATGGCCGGTGGCCGCAAAGACGATGTCGCTGTTGATCGGATCGATCGCGAGATCGAAGACGTTGGGCACGATGAGCGCGCCCGACACGGCTTGTCCGGGCGCGGGCTGAGGCTGCTCCGGATGCCACCAGGTCACGCCGCCGTCGTCCGATCGCCACACCCCGGAATGCGCGCCAAAGTAGGCTCGGGTGCCGTCTGTGGAAATGGCGGCCGACAGTCCCTTGCCCGCGACGGACTGATCCGTGGGGTCGATGCTCAGTGATGCGTTATGGAGTGTCGGACCGACCTGCTCGATTCGCACTGAATCACCGATTTTGTGTTTGGCTGGGCCGGGTCAGTCTATCGCAGGTTTCGGGGTCCGTCATGCCACGGTGAGTAATTTCAGTTGCCGTACTCCGACTCGCGCAGGACCAGTACGCCGGAATTGTGCTTATCGGACGCCGCGGCTAGAGTTCGTTCTGATTGGCCTTCACAGCGGCGAGCGCACGTCCGGGATCGCGTCGAGCCGCACTCTAATCAGAAACTTGCCGCAATTTGAGGAATGTCTCCATCGTCAAAAGTTGCATCAAACCTTCTCCAGCGTCTGCAGCCACGCCTCGGGCCTGATAATCGCACAGGTAAACCGATTTGCCAGCATCACAAGGTCGCGATCTCCGGTCACGAGGTACTCGGCCTTGCCTGCGAGGGCAAGTTGCAGGAAGGGTATGTCCGCCGGGTCGCGGCACACAGGCGTCTTGGGTGCCTTGGCCGGCATGCGGACCGTGGTGCAGTAAGGCAGGTAATCGGCCAGCAATTCCCGTTGTTCCGCGGGCCCGAGCCTGAATTTCGGATAAGCCAGTGTCCGCACGAGTTCTGCGGCGGTTACGCGCGACACGAGAGGACTGCATGCCCCCTGATGCCAGGCGTTGCGAACCGCAGCCAATCGGCCGTGCGCAAACACCAAAGACGACATGACCACGTTTGTGTCGAGAACGACGCGTGGTGCGCGGCTCATCTCCCGGTCTTGCCACCCGACTTGCGTGCCCAGGCGACGGCATCCGAGATGTCCTGCTCGGTGAGATCGAGCGCGGCGAGCTTCGCCCTTACGGCGTCCGCCCGCTGGATGCGCACCGGAGTCAGGATGATCTGACCGTCCCTGGCCTCCACGTCGAAGTATTCCGCCGGCCCGACGGCATTGGTCACGCTCTTGGGAAGCGTGAGCTGGTTTTTGGAGGTGACTTTGGCGAGCATCGTTTCCTAGCTTTCCGAAAGTAAGAATTCCTTACTTTACCGGATTCTGGTCGACTACACGAGTCGGCTGGTTGACTTACGACTCCTCGATCGATCCTGCTCCGTGCCGATGAGGTCGTTCAATGAGCTGCCGGGACGCGGTTGCGCAGGTGCATGGGAAGAGTGTCTCACTTGTGCATTGGTCGCGAGTGTGCGATCGCCGGCGTCTTTTCCTCAAGCTCCGCCGCGATTCCTGTCTGCAATAGTCCAAGTGCGGTAGCGGGATCGTCGGCGAACTGGAACAGCGAAAGATCTTTGCGGTCGATCATGCCGTGCCGGACGAGGGCATCGAAATTGATGATCTCGTTCCAGTAACTCGAACCGTAGAGCACGACCGGAATGTTGCGACCGAGCTTTCTCGTCTGCATCAGCGTCAGGATTTCCATCAACTCATCGAGGGTGCCAAACCCGCCTGGGAACACCACCAGCGCGCGCGCCAGATGCGCAAACCAGAGTTTGCGCATGAAGAAGTAGTGGAACTCGAACATCAGTTCCCGTGTGATGTAAGCGTTCGGCTGCTGCTCGTGCGGTAACCCGATGTTGAGGCCGATGCTCTTGCCGCCGGCCTCGGAAGCGCCGCGGTTGGCAGCTTCCATGATGCCCCCGCCACCGCCGGTGCACACGACGTACCGATGAGCGTGCGGTGGGAGACTCCTCGACCACGTCGTGACCAGGCGCGCCAGTTCGCGCGCCGCGTCGTAGTAGTGGCCCAGCGGGCCCTCGGACGTCAATCGGGCGGAGCCGAAGAACACGATCGTGTCGCGAACGTGTTCGCGGTGGAAGGTGTGCAGCGGCTCCAGGTATTCGGCAAGGATGCGCAGCGGACGCGCATCGTCGCTGTCGAGGAACCGCTCGTTCTTATAGGCGAGCGGCTTGCCGGGTCGATCGGTCGAATTCATGGTTTTTGGCGCACTGCTGCAAAGTCGATAAATCCGCGCGTGACATCGGTGCGGAGCAGTTTCACGGCGACGCGGTCCCCGACATCGAGGCCCTCGAATCCGCGGACGACTCTGCCCTCGACCGTGGGCCCGGAAATGCGCACCCATGTCCCCTTGCCCGATGCTCCGGTGACGATGGCATCGAATCGCGCACCGATTCGCGACGCAAGAAGCAGCGCTGCGGCGGACTTCCCGACCTGCCGTTCCACCTTTGCGGCGTTGTCCTCCTGGTCGGTACAATGGCGCGCCAGCGTCGTGAGCTCGTCGTTGCTGTACGGCGACGGCTGTCCAGCGAGCGCCGATTTCAACAGACGCTGAGTGACAAGGTCGGGAAAGCGGCGGTTCGGCGCCGTGGAGTGTGTGTAGTCCTTCACGGCCAGCCCGAAGTGCCCCGCGGATGGCTGGCCGGGGACTTGGAGCACATACTCGCCCGAGCCCAGCAGCTTGACGACGGCGAGCGAAAGGTCGGCAAAGCCCACCGGGTCGAGATCACGGCGCTTGGTCAGGAAAGCGTCCAGCGCAGCGGCATCCGCCGTGACCGGCAACGCGTCTCCCGACTCGGCCGCCAGCGCGACGATCCGGTCCCAGCGCTCGGGGGTACGCAGCACCCGGCGCAGCGACGGCAGGCCCTTCTTGTCGAGATATCTCGCGGTTACGCCGTTAGCCGCAATCATGAAATCCTCGATCAGTTCCTTGCCCCGGTTTTTTTGGTCCGGCAGAAGATTAGCCAGCGCACCATCGTCAAATACCGCCCGCACTTCAAGCGTTTCCAGTCGCAGCGCGCCGCGGGCGTGGCGCACCCTTTTCAACGCCTGCGCGACTCGATCCTGCATACGAAGCTGCTCATCCAGTCCGTGTACCGCCGAGAGCTTTGACGGCGCGGGCGCAGTGCCGTCGAGCCAGGCGGCAACCGCGTTGTAAGCAAGCTTGGCGCGATTGAGCACGGTTGCCCGATAGATGTCGGATGTGGTCACCGTGCCGTCGGCGGCAATCACCATTTCGATGACGATCGCCAGCCGTTCCTGACCCTCAGCCAACGAAGTGAGGTTGGTCGACAGCTTCTCCGGGAGCATCGGAAAGATTTCTGCCGCCGTGTACACGGAGGTCGTATTGGTCGACGCGTGGCCGTCGATCGCGGAATCTTTTGCTACCAACGCGTCGACATCCGCGATGGCGACGAGGATTTTCACCGCCCCATCCGTCACAGGCTCGGCAACCGAGAGCTGATCGAGATCGAGGGAATCGTCGTTATCGATCGACGCCCAGAGCAGACCGCGCAGATCGCGAATCGCGGCGCCGGACGCCGCGGCGGCCTGCGTGATCCGGTTGGTTTCGCCCATGACGGCGGGCGAAAAATCCGGCAGCAGCCCGCGCTGGAGCATCGCATCGTGCGCGATCCTCTGCAGGTCGTCCTTGCCGGTGTTTGTTGTCGCCATGGCGACGCATGCCCGTCGGACTAGAACACTAACATTCCCAACAAGAAGGCGCCTTACTCGGCGGGGTCCACACATGATAACGGCCGCGCAACCTCCTCGAGTGACTTCCGCTCGGCTGCTACTCCGAGCCGCAGGGCAACTGCGGCGGCTGTCAGCATCAGCAGCGCGCCCAGCGCATATCCCAACGCGATCGCCACCGGCTCCCCGGTTCCGATGAGCACTCCGAACAACCACGGGGCGCCGATCCCGCCGATCGCGGTGCCCAACGCGTAAAAGAATGCGATGGACAAGGCTCGCACCTCGACCGGAAAGCTTTCGCTGACCACCAGGTAGGCCGAGCTCGCCGCGGCGGAGGCGAAGAAGAACACGAGCGTCCACGCCAGCGTCTGCGTTGCAGCGCTCAGCAAGCCGGCGACGAAGAGGATGGCCGTAAGCCCGAGCAGCAGGCCCGAGAGCGCATAGGTCATACCGATCATTTGCCGGCGGCCCCAGGTGTCGAAGTAGCGGCCGAGAACGAGAGGGCCAAGGAAGTTGCTCACGGCGAACGGCAACAGGTAGAGCCCCACGTCCTCCGGCGGCACGGCATAGAAGCGACCCAGCACCAGCGCATAGGTGAAGAAGATGGCGTTGTAGCAAAAGGCCTGCGCGGTCATGAGCACCAGACCAAGGACCGCCCTGCGCGGGTAATGCCGAAAGAGGGTCACGCCGAGATCCACGAAGCTCACCGTGCGCGCGCGAATCTTGAGGCGCAGCCGCGGCAGCAACTCCGAGGCGGTAGCGCAGCCGCGCACGTCGCGTTCCACAGCGACTGCGATGGATTCAGCTTCTTCCGTCCGTCCGTGCAGCAACAGCCAGCGCGGGCTTTCCGGCAGATAGCGCCTCAGGAAGAGAATTCCCACGCCAAGTACCGCGCCCAATCCGAATGCCAGTCGCCAGCCGATGTCGGGAGGAAGGCGTCCAGGCTGCAACAGCAGGCTCGAGCCGAGCGCGCCGAGTGCGGCGCCCACCCAGAAGCTTCCGTTGACGCCGAGGTCGGTGCGACCGCGGTAGCGTGCCGGGATCAGCTCCTGGATCGCCGAATTGATCGCCGAGTATTCGCCGCCGATGCCGGCGCCGGTCATGAAGCGGAACAGCGCGAATTGAGCGAAGTCAGTGGAAAGGGCGGTTGCTCCGGTGGCGAGGACATACACGCCGAGCGTAACGAAGAAAAGGCGCTTGCGTCCGAAGCGGTCTGTGAGCCAGCCAAACAGAAGAGCGCCCAGCACGGCACCTGTGAGATAGGCGCTCGCCGAAAGTCCAACCTGCGCATCGCTGAGGCGCAACGACGGGCTCGCCTTCAGCGCTCCGGACACTGCGCCGGCGAGCGTCACTTCGAGCCCGTCGAGCACCCAGGTGATCCCGAGCGCGACGATCACCAGCGTGTGAAAATGCGACCACGGTAAAGCGTCCAGCCGCGCGGGGATGGAGCTCTCGACTATCTTTCCTACGGGCCGCGCCGTTCGTTTCATGGTCTCCCGCGTGAGTATAAGACCCCTTGAAATGCCGAGGAATTACCCCAAGTCCAATGCGTCGCCATCCGTTTGCGGCGACAAGGAGAAGACACGATGCATGTCGAATGGCAGGGCGATCACAAGATGCTCGGCGATGATGTGAAACGGGACTTCGAGGGCGAGCTCAAGAAGCTCGGTTTCGACCCAAGCAACTTCCTTGTGGAGGTGCGGCGAGAGCCTGATGTCGAGGGAGCATACAACGTCTTTATCAGTGACTTGGCGCATCCCGAGAAGGACACGTGGAAGCTCCCGGGTGGGAAGGGCAAGAACTGGATCGAGCAGCTTAGTAAGATCGTCCGCCGGTAGCGCGTCCCGCACTACTGAGCATTACGAAAGTGCGTGACGTGTGGGGATGACGCGAGCCTAGGAGATGACGCGAGCCTGGATCGTCATTCCCGCGGAAGCGGGAATTCATTGATCTTTTCGACGGTCGCAAAATGGATCCCCGCCTTCGCGGGGATGACGCGAGCCTGGGGGATGACGCGAGCCTGGGGGATGACGCGAGCCTGGATCGTCATTCCCGCGGAAGCGGGAATTCATTGATCTTTTTCGAACGGTCGAAAAATGGATCCCCGCCTTCGCGGGGATGACGCGAGTCTGGGGATGACGCGAGTCTGGGGGATGACGCGAGTCTGGGGGATGACGCGAGCTTGGATCGTCATTCCCGAAGTCGGCGCTCCCCCTTTTCCCGAAGTCGGCGCTCCCGTTTTTAGTTACTGCCCCCGGGATGCCCGTCCAGCAATTTCTGTAACTTTCCGACGTGAACCTCCAGCCGCTGGGTATTGTCAATCAACGTACTCAGACTATGTTTCAAGTCGAGATACGCCTCTAACTCTCCAGGGACGTGCGACGACGCCGGGTTCTTCAGTGCATCGAGGTCCTGCCGCAGGGCGGCTTCGCCGAGCTGCAAGCCCTGCAGAGTCTGCGCCACCATCTCGCTCGAAGGCGCAACGTGGCCGTCCACCACGGTCGAGACGATTGCCTTGGCGTTTTGGAGCGCGCCGACAAGAGGAGAGCAGATCACGCCAGTGTCGTCGCCACAGTGCACGACGCAGTCATCCCCGTCGCAATTCAGGCCATTCGTATCGACCATGACTTGCACCGCAACGGCCTTCAGGTCATCGAATGCAGCCGCCTTCGCGGCCGCCTCGCGCACCTTCTGCACGGCCGGCAAAAGCAGACCGATCAGGATCGCGATGATCGCGATCACCACGAGTAGCTCGATCAGCGTGAATCCGCGCGGGCGAACCGCGCTTCCGACTGTCATAACCGCCGTTCTGCTTGTCATGATGCCTCCTTTTTGAGACGTTGAAGGTCCGATAAGCGTAGGCCGGCCGTGGAGCGTCGTCAATGCGCTGCGCTAATGAATATTCACACTCCAGGCGCGTAAGGGATTGCAATCTACAGAGCGTGATTCGGAGGGGCCGGCGGTAGCCCGCGTTGACGCGGAGCGGCGTTATGCCGGCGCTCCTTTCATTTTGGCGCCATGCCTTTGTCCGTGAGCTCCTTGATCGCCGTCTCGTTCTTCGACAGGTGCGTGAGTCCCATACCGCGCAACACGTTAGGTGCTTTAGTGAACTGGATATTCTCGTACCCGACGATCTCTATGCGGTTGCCCCACGGGTCTCGAAAGTCGAGAAACGGTCCGGGCAGGGTCTCGATGCCAGCCTCGGCCAATGCTTTGCGAGCGGTCTCTTTGTTATCGACTACAAGTCCGAAATGACGTCCATCGTCGGCGGACTGTGTACGGCCCTTCTGGAGCGCGATGAACTGGTCTCCCAGATCGATGAACGCCATGTCATCGCTTTTGCCTCGAAGCTTGAAATCGAACAAGCGCCCGTAGAAAGCCAGAGCCGCTTCGATGTCGCCGACCTCGAGGGCGATATGATTGAAACCGACGACGCGCGCTTTTGTTGCTTCAGACATAGGGTTCTCCAGCGTCAAACCTTCGCCAGCCTTTGCAGCCAAGCGGACCGTAGTAAGCTCGACGCCCCTGCGCCAGGGAACGATCAGTCGCGGTCGGACCGGTGTGTCCGCGAAAACGGCAGGAACAACGAGATAGCTTTGAGAAATTGCGCCATCTGGTCGCCGATATGGCGCTGAGCATCGCTCACCGCTCGGTCGTAGGCGCTCCGATCGAGCTCGCCCTCGAACGTTTCCGAGGTCAGCTTGCCGTCCTCGAAACGGGCGTTTTTGGACTTCACGCGCGCCTTGCCGCCCAGCACCGACATTTCCGTATACGAATAGCGGAAGCTCAGGAATGGAGAGCTGCGAGAAGCCGGCGCGATTACCTCGACAGCATCGGTATCCTTCTTGCGAACGGGGAGTGCGCGGTTCCGTTCCGCGAGCTTCACAGGGTACTTTCTCATGCGATGCCTCCGGCAAAAGGTCCTGCAGCGATTTTACACCGACGGCTTCAACTCGCTACACCGACGGCTTCAACTCGCTACACCGACTGCTTCAACTCGCTACACCGACTGCTTCAACTCGCTACACCGACGCCTTCAACTCGCTACACCGACGGCTTCAACTCGCGTCATTCCCGCGAAGGCGGGAATCCATTTTTGCCGCCAAGAGCCAATGGATTCCCGCCTTCGCGGGAATGACGATTTAAGGGACGCAGGCGTCAAGCATTCTTGTAAAGCTCAGTAATAAAGCGATTTGCGCGTGGTCGGCTTTCTTCGCTGGATGTGACCTACCGAGCGAAGGCCGGGCGACTGCTCGATAATGTGACATACCGAGCGAAGGCCGGGCGACTGCTCGATATTGTCATTCCCGCGAAGGCGGGAATCCATTTTTGCCGTCAAGAGCCAATGGATTCCCGCCTTCGCGGGAATGACGATTTAAGGGACGCAGGCGTCAAGCATTCTTGTAAAGCTCAATAATCGAGCGAGTTGCGCGTGGCCGCCCTACTTCGCTGGATGTGACGTACCGAGCGAGCCCGAAGTTCGGGCCGTCCGCGTAAGCGGAAAGGCCCTGGATGTCCCTTTCCTTCTTTGACAAAGCCGCGGGCTCTCGTCATATTGCCGCACCATCTTCACATTCGAATCCCAGGAGACGCAACTTGGCAGATCCCGTCGAACTCACGCCGCCTACCCAGAATTTCCGTATCTTTTATGATCCTTCGCTGACGAACGCGTTGGCGAATGCGCTGCAATTTGCGCGGACCGTGGAGTCCGACTTCCAGACCCTCACCCGGTGGTTCGCAGTCAACGATGGTTTCGGGCCGAACAACCGGGTCACCGTCAATCTGATCTACAAGGACGGTTCAGGTTCGAACAATCACGGCTACCACGGCGATGGGTCCACCACTCTGAACCTGAATGGCGCTCCCTCTGGTACGCCCGTAGCCCAGATCATCCGTATGCATTTCGTGGCCGAGTTCTCCGAAGTGTTGATGGACTACAACAACCAGCACGGCCCCACTACCTGGCTCGCCGGCTCCAGCCATGGCGAAGGACTCTCGCAATTCTGCGCTTACATGATGGCGCCGGCCGGCTACAACGCTTTCTATGGGCCCGGTTTCGAGAACACCTGGCTGCAGACGCCGAACCGCCCCAACTGGGTGGACACCACCGAACCGACCGATGGAGACGTTTACAGCTATGGATGTGCGTTGCTGTACCTGTTCTATCTGCACACCCAGCTCAGCCATTCCACCGACTCGATCATTCAGAATGGCGCCGACACGCTGGCCGGAACCTACAACAAGCTCACCGGACGCAACGACGCTTTCGACCCCTTTAGCAGCTTGCTCGGCCGGTTCTATCCGCACGGCGAGAGGGACGCTTACCTGCAGCTAGTCGATCCCTTCCCCTTGCTCGAAGGCGCAGGACGAAGAGTGGACATCGACGGCACGGAAAACGATTTCGGCGACCGCGTGTTCATGCGCCATGGCCACGCCGTCACGCAGCCCTTCTTTCTTTGTCCGGCAAAGGACTACCAGTTCGACATCTATGGCCAACCCTACCAATCGGCACTGACTGCAAAGACCCACGGCTTTGCATCCGCCGGCTTTACCTGGTACCTCAACGGCCTCGTGATGACAGGTTCGAGCGGGGACATCACGGTGCCGATTCGCTTGACCGAGAAAGACCCCAACGTGGCGGGAGGCGTGACTACCCGCGACACGCACATCGTCGTCAACTGGCAAATTACCTCGGTGGATATGCGCACTTCCAATATCGTGCTTACGGTTGGGGAACCCTTCGGCAAATATGAGTTGAGCGTCGAAGCGCACGCGACTGAGACTTTCAACCTGGTCCCCCCCAGCGCCGTGGGCTCCGACATTCGATTCATCGACAGCTCAGCGGTGCAGTGGGAAGCTCAGTACTACATTGACCAGGCCGCGTGCAGCAAGGCATTTTTCGACATTACCCATCGCTACGTTCGCAGCCATCGCTATTTGAACCTTGTGCTCACGCTTCCCGACCCGCCGGAGCAATACGATGCGGCCCTGCGAACCTTGAGGAATCTCGGGCGCGAGCTGGAGTCTCTGCAACACGCGCCGGCCGAGGTCCAGCACAGCATCGACCAATTCTTGCGAGCCCGGCTCGGGGTGTCAGCGGGCACGCTGCGAAACCTCGCGGGTCATCAAGGGCAACAGGAGTAAGGGTTGCAGGAAAGCCCTAAGGCCGCGAAGCTGGATGTGACCTTTTGAGTATGATGCCTCGATGCAACTTCACGTACCCGACTCGGCCTACGTCGGCTCCGAGCGCTCCCGCGCGAACTTTCGGTTGGCGGTAAAGATCGCGATAGGCTTTGTCGCGCTGCTCTGGTCCATTCAGCTGGTGAACTGGGCGCTGGGTTTGGGGCCCCAGGATTTCGGCGTGCGACCGCGCGAGCTGGCAGGGCTGCCCGGTATTCTGTTCGCACCTCTGGTTCACGGCGGATTCGAGCACCTGCTCGCCAACTCGCTGCCGCTGGTGATACTAGGCACGACCATGTTGTACCTCTACCCGACAGCGGCTCGCATCGTGTTGCCGGCGGTCTATGTCGGGACGGGCGTCGCAGTATGGTTATTCGCCAGAGGGTCCAGCCATGTCGGCGCCAGCGGGCTGGTCTACGGCCTGGTCAGTTATATTTTCGTGGCCGGCCTGATCCGACGTGACAGGCGCGCCATCGCCGCGTCGCTGTTGGTGTCCTTCATGTATGGCGCATCGGTATGGGGACTATTGCCGATCGAACGCGGAGTTTCCTGGGAAACCCATCTCGCAGCGGCCCTTATCGGCTTGGTGATGGCCATCGCGCTGCGGCGCCGGGATATACCGCCGCGCCGACGTTACTCGTGGGAGGAAGAAAACGATAACGCAGAGAGCGAAAAGGACAACTATGCGGACAACTGATTCCCAGTCCCTGCTTTCGCGAGGACCACGAGCTTTTGTCTTGCGCCAGTGAGCCCGGGGACGGTCGCGCACTGCACGTTCGGGTGGTCGAAGCGCGGCGCAGTCGCGTCGACCGCAACGACCTCCGCTACCTTCGCTCGAGCGCCTTCACTTATCGGTCGGAGAGCGCCATTTCACTTTTGCGGGAAAGGATTTAAGCTAACGCCATCGCGTGCGACCTGCGGTCGCCGAGCCGCGTGCCCGGAGATCGCGGACTCCGATCCCTGTGCAAGCGAGTAGCGCACGCATCGACAACGTTCAGAATCCGAGGGGAGCGAGGCATGAAGAAAAAAATTCCGATGGCAGTCTATATCCTGATTGCGATGGTGCTGGGCATCGTGGCCGGTTACATGGTCTTCACCAATTTCCCGGACAAGAAAACGGCCACACAGATCGCGGGCTATATCTCGATCATGTCGGATATCTTCCTGCGCCTGATCAAGATGCTGATCGGCCCGCTGGTCTTTTCTACCCTGGTGGTCGGCATTGCCCATATGGGCGACGCCAGGAGCGTGGGCCGCATTTTTGCCAAGGCGCTGGGCTGGTTCGTGATCGCCTCCATCGTTTCACTGCTCCTGGGCCTGCTGCTCGCCAACCTGCTGCATCCAGGCAGGGATCTCGGGCTGCCGCTGCCGGACATCGGTGCCGCCACCAACTTGAAGACCGCTTCGTTCACGCTCAAGGAGTTCGTCACTCACCTCGTGCCAAGGTCGATCGCCGAGGCGATGGCCAACAACGAGATTCTGCAGATCGTGGTGTTCTCGATGTTCTTCGGTGTCGCGCTGGCGGCGCTGGGCGACATCGGCAAGGCGATGACCAACGTCATCGATGCGTTGGCGCACGTGATGCTGAAGATCACCGGCTACGTGATGCTGCTCGCGCCCGTCGCGGTGTTCGCCGCGATGGCGGCGACGGTCGCGACCAACGGCCTCGAGATCCTCCTGAAGTTCGCGGTCTTCATGGGCGACTTCTATATCGGGCTGATCATACTTTGGAGCCTTTTGGTCTTTGCGGGATTCGTGTTCCTCGGCAAGCGGGTTTTCCGGCTGGTCGGATTGATCAAGGAGCCGTTCCTGCTGTCGTTTGCGACGGCAAGCTCGGAAGCCGCATACCCGAAGATTCTCGATTCCCTCGACCGCTTTGGCGTGCAGCGCAAAATCTCCAGCTTCGTGCTGCCCATGGGCTACTCGTTCAACCTGGACGGCTCGATGATGTATTGCACGTTCGCGACGCTCTTTATCGCGCAGGCTTACAACATCGATTTGCCGATCTCGACGCAGCTGACCATGATGGCGATTCTGATGCTGACCTCCAAAGGCATGGCCGGCGTGCCGCGCGCATCACTGGTAGTCATCGCCGCCACGCTCAACCAGTTCAACATCCCCGAAGCCGGGCTGCTGCTGATCCTGGGCGTGGATACGTTCCTCGACATGGGGCGCTCGGCCACGAATGCGGTGGGCAACTCGGTGGCGGCCTCCGTCGTCGCCAAGTGGGAAGGCGGGCTGATGTCCGAGAAAGATGCCGAGTCGAATGCAAAACGCCTCGATAGGGAGATGGATCGATCGCTGCATCCGGACGCTTCACCGGCGGCCGCGTGAGCCATCACCACTCTGTCATGCCCGCGGCGGCCGCGTGAACCATCACCACTCTGTCATGCCCGCGGCGGCCGCGTGAGCCATCACCACTCTGTCATTCCCGCGAAGGCGGGAATCCATTGGCTTTTGGCGGTCGCAAAATGGATCCCCGCTTTCGCGGGGATGACGACCAACGGGCGACGCTGGTATCGCCTTTTGGCGGCCTCTGTCGCCTGGGTAGCGCTGGTCTTGAGCGCCGGCATCGCGGTTGCGCAAACGCCCGAAGGTCAGTTGAGCGGCACCTTGCAGAAAGTACGCACGAGTGGGACGGTGGCGATCGGCTATCGCGAATCGTCGATTCCGCTTTCGTACCTGAGTACGCGCAACGAGCCCATCGGTTATTCGATCGACCTCTGCCGTGCCATCGTCGACGCCATGAGCACGGAAGTGGGGCGCGACCTCGTGATCAAGTTCGTGCCGGTGACCTCGGACAATCGCATCAACGCCGTCGTCGGCGGGCAAGTCGACCTGGAGTGCGGATCGACCACGTCCAATCTGGAGCGCAAGAAGGTCGTGGACTTCTCGCCGGTCATCTTCATCGCCGGCACCAAGCTGATGGTGAAGCAGGGATCGCCGATCAAGTCGTTTCGCGATCTGGCAGGGCGGTCCGTTGTGGTGACGACGGGCACCACCAATGAAAAGACCATGCGCGAGCTCGCGGCCAAATTCAAGTTGAACACGACGATCGCGACCGCGGCCGATCACGCGGAATCGTACGCGCAGCTGGTGGCAGGCAAGGTCGATGCATTCGCCACCGACGATGTCCTGCTCTACGGATTCATTGCGCTCAACCGGGCGCAGGATCAACTGACGGTCGTTGGCGATTTCCTGTCGTACGATCCCTACGGCATCATGTTCCGCAAGGACGATCCGCAACTGGCGAGCCTGGTCAACGCTACACTGCGCGAGCTTGCCGCCTCGCGCGAGCTCGAGCAAACCTACAACAAATGGTTCCTGCGCCAATTGCCCAGCGGGCAGCGGATGAATCTTCCGATGAGCGCGCAGCTAGCCGAGATGATCCGTATCATGGGGGACGATGCGGCCACACGGTAGTCCAATATTCCCGCTATCTCGCCCGTTCCGCGCCCGCTGTCTCGCCCGTTCCGCGCCCGCTGTCTCGCCCCTTCCCCCTGCTCCTCTAAGTGGCAGTTTCGCAAGACTCGCGTCATTCCCGCGAAGGCGGGAATCCATTTTGCGACCGTCAACAGCCAATGGATTCCCGCCTTCGCGGGAATGACGATATTTTGGGATCCACGCCTTGTCGCCGGCGCATCGGCAATAGACCATGTATTCAAGTGCGCGCTAAAACCCGTCGATCCGGCGGACTACAATCCAGCGCTCAACGCCACACAGTTAGCCATGGTGCGGGCGGTGTTCCCAACCGGCCTCTGCGATTTCACGAAGCCCGGCATAGGCAAGATTCCCCTCGCTAACACCTGGCTGTCGTATCCCACTCCGGGAACATTCTTCCACATGCAGTGATCCTGGCTGACACGAGCGAGCGATGCCGCGTTGCCTTCGGCATCGCTCGCTGTTACTACATCGCCGCTATTGACCGTGATCGTGGTAGGGAGTCACGTCGCGCGCAGTTCGATAGACGACAGTCGGTTCGCGGTAAACGACCGCCGAGTCGCGATAGACCACGGTCGGCTCGCGATACACGACGGCGGGCTCGCGGTACACGACGGCTGGCTCGCGATACACGACGGCTGGCTCCTGATATACGACGGGAGGGGTACTCGGGCGTGCAAGTCCGGTGTCGTAATGATAGTAGCCCGGGCCCATCTCGACGGATGTCGCGCAGCCGCCGACCAATGCACCAACCGCCAACGTCCCTACAACAGCTTTCATGGATACGCGTTTCATGAGAGGCCTCCTTTCGGCTTGCATTTATATGGCAATGCGGCGCCGGAGGAGGTTCCGCGGAAATCGGTGCAGGAATTCCGATTCGCTTGTAGGCCAAGAGCCTACACCGGCAGTTCTACGCGTACGAATGGATTACGGATGCGACGCTCTGATCCGCGGGACGACGATCTGAGTAACGCTTCTATGCCGAGAGCGTCTCAACGATCTCGGTCGGCGCCTCATGTATTGGGCGGGACAGGAGACGGTGGTGGAAATACGCTCGTCCGTACCGATGAACCAGCGGGCGATTTGGCTGTCTTTGGATAGCGGCGGACGTGACTCGCCGATGGTGGGTTTATCCCTGGAGGCGCGCGAGAGCTCGACTCGGTGTTTGTACCTGCGCCAATAGGGGCGGGTTCGGGCAGACCTGTAAGACAATGACAATGGAATTTCTTTCCACGGGAGCACTACGATGACTAAGAAATCATTTGCAACATGGCTGATCGCGTTAAGTTGCCTGGTCTCGCTTGCGGCGTTTGCCGCCGAGCCGAATCCCTCCGGGACGGTAAGCATCTCAAGCAAGTCCGTTGCCGTCGGCATAGGCGTGAGCTGGGGCGATGGCACGCTGAGCTATGGCGGCAGAACGTACACCTTCTCGCTCCAGGGACTGAGCGTCGTCGACCTTGGGATTTCGACCCTCACATCGACCGGCGAGGTGTTCAGCCTGAAGTCCGTGTCCGATTTTTCGGGTAACTACGCGGCGGGTGAAGCGGGCATCGCCATCGCCGGCGGTCAAAACGACGTGATCATGAAGAACGAGCATGGCGTCGTGATCCGTCTCCACGGTACGCAACAGGGCGTCAAATTTACGCTGGCGCCGGAGGGCGTTGCCATCAAGCTGAAAAACTAGGGCTTGAAACCGGGGGACGCCCGAGCGTCCTCCGGGTCGTCGTCTGCGCTGTCCCGCCGTGGACAGCGAGTTCTAGCTGCCCATTGGTGTGGCATCGCTCGCGTGCTCTTCGAGCTCGATGTCGACCATCATCTCGGTTGCCAACGCTTCGAGCTCGCGCTTGAGCTCATCGTCGTCCAGCGCCTCAGGTACGGCGAGGAGCGCCTTGACCTTGAAAAGCTGGTCGGCGGACATTGGCGCGCTGACAACCTCGGTATGAAGCTCCTCGATGCTGACTCCGCGCGTGGCGAGATTGCCTGACAGGTCGCGCACGATGCCTGGACGATCGTTGCCGACGAGCTCAAGCCTGACGATACGTCGCCCTGCTGGCACCGCGCTCGGGTCGCCCATTGCGATGACGACGTGCAGTCCGGAGGAAACGAGTCCGCGGAGCGCACTAGCGAGCGATTCGGCGTTCTGAGCAGGCACTTCGAAATGCACCATGCCGGCGAACTGGCCAGCAAGGCTCGCCATGCGGCTTCCGGCCCAGCTGGCGCCAAAGCGCTCGGCGACATCGGACAGCAGATTGACGATGCCTGGGCGATCACTGCCGATCACGGTCAACACGAGGGACGTCGTCACGGTTTTGCCCTGTGGTTAGGATCATCTCAAAATAATAGCCGTTTCAATTGCCCAGCTCGCGGTAGAAGTAGGTCGTGGCGCACAGCCCACCATGCGGCAGCAGTGCGTAGCCGGGGATCACGCCGCATTTCTGCCAGCCCAGGCGGGCGTAGAGCCGCTCGGCATCGCCACTCGCCGTGTCCAGAACGAGCAGTGTCTTGCCGCATTCGCGTGCAAGGTTTTCGGCAGCGCGCAACAATGCGGCGCCCAGTCCCCGGCGTCGCGCACGGCGGTGCACCAGCATCTTCGACAGATCGGCCCGGTGCGGTTGGTTTTCGGGTTGGTCGAGAACCAACTGTACGGTTCCGACGACACCGCCGGCGTCTTCGGCGACCAGCAGCGCACGCTCGCTTCTGACCACAGCGTCGGCCACGCGACGCCAGAATTCCACGGCCTTTGTCATGGGCAAGGGGTGCATGAAGCTCACCGATGCACCTCCATCGACACAATCGATCAGCAGCTCGGCTAGTGCCTGGACCTGTTGGTCGGTCACAGTCAACAGGCGCCGAATGGTGCTGGCATCGGCTGAAAGGCTGTTCGACATGTCATCACCGGGATGTCGTGTGGCGCGCAACGCGACGCGTTCGCATAACTGGGTCCCCGCTTTCGCGGGGACGACGGAACATGTTTGCGTACCGCCGAGTTGTCGTACTAGCAGCTTCGAACCTTGAATTCGACACGCCGGTCCAGCGCATCGCGTAGATCGTCGGTGCCGGATCCCACCAGGTTTTCCCGGAAGCCACTACCGACCGAGAGGAGGCGGCCTGTCGTCTCGGGTGACTGCGCCTCGATCTTGCGTTGAATGCTGACCGCTCGTTGCAGCGAGAGCCTATCGTTGAACTGCTCCGTTCCCGTGCGACTTGTGTGACCGACTATGGTGAGGCAGGCTTTCGACGCCGCGACTTCGCGCGCAACGAGGCGCAGCCACATGTTGTAGGGACCGCTGACTTTCGGGTCGGCCAGGAAATCCAGAGAGCCGGGACGGAACAGGAATTTGACCGAAAGACTGTTGGTTGCAAGACCGAGGGCGACGATCTTCGCGAAGGCCTTTTCCGCCTCGTCGGTACGCCCGAGTTGGGTGTTGGCAAGATAAAGACCATTGAGCACGCGCAATTGCTGCCCCTCGGGACGAGCCGCGGCTGTCTCGTAGTAGCGCAGCGCCTCGGCGTAGTTACCGGCCTCGTAGCGGTTGGAGCCTTCGCTGATCAAGGCGTTGATCGGCAGCCGCGACATGTAGATTTCGTCGGCCGCACCGCCGGTCGGCGTCTGTGCCGTGCGGATCTGCCCTTCTACGACTCGATCCTTGGTTAACGAGGGACTATCGCGATAGAAGGGCGTCGGAGTGGTATCGACGCCCTCGCTGCGGATCCTTGCCGCGGATTGGGCTACCACGAAACCGGTCTTGATGTCGGTCAGCGAAAGGCTTATCCGGAATGTTCCTGTTGCTTTCGCTGCATCGATGGGAGTCAAGGTCGCGGCGAGGAGATACTGCGCCTTGCCAAGAGTGTTCGAGTTGACCGCGGCCACGTCGAACTGCGCGAACTTGTCGGAAGCGCGTTGCAGCAGTCGCGAATCGAGGGCTTTCGATGCAATCGTCTGCTGCCCGGTGTTCCCATCGATGGCCGGGTCGACCGCGATGACACCGCGTGGAATGTCCGACTCTTTCTTGAGCAAGCCCGGTGCGGCACTGAACGCCGGCAGCCTCCGCGCCTGGACCAGGAGGTCGTCGATCGCGTAATCGACGCCGGCATCGAAGGTCAATTCGGAAGATGGCGCGGGCGGACGCTCGGGAGGCGGAGGCGCCGCGCATGCGGCAAGCAGCATTAAAGCAATCAGGCTGGTGGCGCTCAGCCCACTCGTCGTGCAACGCGGCAGATTTAGCGACATGAGCTTGCGAGCTCCCTCTTTTCTTCCATGGACAATGATTCGCCGAGTGTTGCCTTTTCCATGATGCGACTGCAACGCGCGCTGCTTCGATCAGATGCAGCGCTCGCCGGGGCCGGTATGGGCAGACTTGCATCGGTCCTGGGCTTGATCCTGGCGGTTGTTTTTGCCGTTGCTGTTTCCGGGATGCTCAGCGGTTGCGTCGAATCGTGCGTAGGTGCACCTTCCGCAACTCGCGCCCGGACCGGGCTGGCTGCCTCGGGCTTAGGCGAAATCGTGGGCGAGGTCTGCGAATCGACGGCAGCACTTTCCGCTGACGTCGTTGGCGCGACCGCCTGTTTCGACGAAGTCGGGGCCACAACCGACTCGGTCGTTGGTTGCGGAATCCTCGGACCGTTTGGCTCGGTCAGCTTCGTGCCCGCGAATATCGACGCAATGCCAAGTGCGATCGCCGCGATGGCGGGGATGGACCACTTGCGAGCGAAGTCGAGGGCATGGCTCGATTTGGTCTGAGCATCGGCAGGGACCGATGTCGTCCATCCCTGCTTCGGCTTCGTCTTTGCAGGACCCTTCGCGGTTAGTTCAGCGGATCCCTGAGCTTCCGCCGCGAGCTCGAGCTTGAGCTTTTCCAGGACCGTGGCGCTCGGCGAAATGGCGTACAGCTCGTGCGCCCGACCATGTTTGTCGTCGGGGTCGCCGATGTGCTTGAACAGCGCGGCGTACGCGGAATCGAGGCAGGCGACCGCGTCGAAGAAAGATCGCGAAGCCGTGATTTGTCCGGGAGCCGCAAAGTCCATGATCCGCTTGGCGGCGTTGATACCATCGCCGATGAAATTAGGCCGCGCTTCGAGGTCGATCGACTCCTTGACGGATCCAAGATGGATCCCGGTACGCAGGCTGTTGGAAGGGAAGCCGGCATCGCTCGCGGCCCGTCCGAAATCCTGTGCAATCGCCAGCGCCATATAGAGCGCGTGCTCGGGATTGGCGGTAAACGCGATCAGCGCCCCATCGCCTGTGTCCTTGATCCGATAGTCGGCGCCCCGGAGGGTTGCAAGATTGCTGCGGAGAATCGCAGACAACGCGGCTTTGGCAGCGTACTGCTCGGTCGCCGTTCCCGTCGAGAAACTGACGAGGTCGGTGAAGAGGAAGCTCGCCACCAGCGTGCGGTTCGGCGGGCGGGGCTCGGTTTCGGTCACGGCAAAATCACCAATCGAACATGCGGGATCGGCCGAGTCCTCCCGGTGCGAGGGGCCGGAGGTAACTGTGCGGGCGGAAACGCTCCTTTTCCAAGCCGCTACCGAAAGTGTCGCCAAGCGTCGCGCCTGCAACTTCGCCGAAACGAAAACTAGTCTAGCGGAAAAGCCGGTCGGGAGCGACAGTATTCGGCGGCGCGGTCTTCACGTTGTCGTCGCGCGCTCCGGGAGCGATCTTTGACGAGCCTTTCGGTCCAATTCAGATGCGGCACGGCGCGCTGCCGACCGCGGGTAAGGTCAGAGCGCTGCGAGTGCGATCTCCACGCGCTTGTTGCGTTTTCCTTCGCTTCGGATCCTGATCACGCGGATGCGGCCGATCTCGGCGATGTTGTGAACATGCGTGCCTCCGCAAGGTTGCAAGTCGATGCCGGCAATCCTCAGCAGTCGCACGCGTCCCGCGCCGCGAGGTGGCTGCACGCTCATGGTTTTGACCAGCTCGGGTCGAGCGTCGAGCTCCTGTTCGGTGATCCACACGGTTTCCGTTTCGATGCCGCGCGCGATCAGTGCATTCGTTTCGTGCTCGATCCGCTCTGCGTCGAGCAAGCTCATGTCGATGTCGAAATCAAGGCGACCCTTTTCCGGCGAAATATTACCGCCGGTGACCGGAGCCACTACCACGCATGACATGACGTGGAGCGCGGTGTGCAGCCGCATCAACGCAAATCTGCGTAGCCAATCGATTTCGAGCGTGAGCGTTTCTCCGGGCGCCGGTTGCGGCATGCCCGGCGCGGATAGATGCAGCACGCTGTCGATCGCGTCACCTTTTCGGGTGTCGGCGATCGCAATGCGCTCGCCGCTCGCGCGTAGCATGACGCCGGTGTCGCCAAGCTGCCCGCCGCCCATGGGATAGAAGATGGTGCGGTCCAGCTCGATGCCACGTTCACTCACGGCAACGACCTGCGCGTTCGCGGTCTTCAAATACGCGTTGTCTCTGAACAGCAGCTCGGTGGTCACGGTATGAGGCCAATAACAATCGAATACCAATCGATTCTAGCGTACGTGGCCACCCGGAAATAGCGGTCGCGTTTTTCCACTCTCCGGGCTCCATGTACACTCGCCGACGTGTTCCCTCTTTCCATGACGCCGCGCTCGGCTTGACGCGGCCGCGCCATATGGTCGTTCATGTTGTAGACGGCACGTACGAGCTGTTCCGCCACTTTTACGGCCTGCGACGCTTTAACAAAGGCAAGGACAAGCCTTTCGGCGCCGTCATCGGCGTGCTGACGACCTTGCTGGAAACGATTGAGCAGGGAGCGACTCATGTCGGCGTCGCAACCGATCACGTCATCGAGTCGTTTCGCAACCGGATCTGGCCCGATTACAAGACGGGCGAGGGCATCGAGCCGGCACTGCTCGCGCAATTCCATCCGTTGGAAGAAGCGCTCGTCGCCATGGGCGTCGTCGTATGGCCCATGATCGAGCTCGAGGCCGACGACGCGCTTGCCTCCGCCGCTCGGATTGCCTCTGAAGATCGGCGCGTGGAAAAAGTCTGCATCTGGACGCCGGACAAGGATCTGGCGCAGTGTGTCCGCGGCGACCGAGTGGTGCAGATCGACCGCAAAGGGAAAAAGATCCGCGATGCAGAAGGCGTTCGCGAGAAGTTCGGGGTCGAGCCCGTCTTGATTCCCGATTTCCTCGCCCTTGTCGGTGACGCCGCAGACGGCTATCCGGGCATTGCGGGAATCGGGTCAGTCACGGCGGCGCGGCTTTTGAACCGCTACGGCAAGATCGAAGACTTTCCAGCGGCGTTACTGGGCGAGCGCCGGAAGCTGGCACTACTGTTCAAGGACCTCGCGACGCTCCGGACCGACGCGCCTCTGTTCCGCGATGTGGACGAGCTGCGATGGCGCGGCCCGACCAGCGCATTCGCCTCGTGGACGAAGCGTATGAAAGCGCCGGGTCTGCTCGAGCGCTCCCTCGAGGCACGGGCGGCTTTGGATCGATAGGTCGCATCGCGCTGCGATCTCGGTCGCGTCGTCACCGACTGTAAGCCATGAGCGAGGGGCTGACGATGCTCCTATTGAATGTTACCCAAATGAGTGACAGCTCTCCGAAAAACTCGCCTCATCCCCGCGAAGGCGGGGATCCATTAAACTCGCGTCATCCCCGCGAAGGCGGGGATCCATTTCTGCCGTCAATGGCCAATGGATTCCCGCCTTCGCGGGAATGACGATTCAAGAGACGTCTAAGGCTTGGACCCCACCGCGACAACCGCAAGCGCCTGGTTCTTCACCTCCTTGATCAGCGGTCCCGTGACCGTGAGGAATTCCAGGTTGATCTCGTCCTTGTCGTTGGGGTTCAGCACTGCTCGTTTCGTAGAGGCCGTCGCGGTACCGAGCAACTTGCCGTCGGCATCGAACACTTTCCCGGCGACCTTGATCGGTCCCACCGGTACGGCGGCCAGGTTCTGCACGGTGCCTTTGATGTGCAGGTGTCCCGCCGCACAGACATACATTCCGGGCTCCATCCCCTGATGCACTTCACTGCTCTCGATCTCGATCTTGACCTCGTCCTTGAGGTCGCCTGCGAGGGCCACATCGGCCCCGCCAAGCATCACAATTGCGACGATGGGCCACGCGATGGCTGCTTTCATTGACGTGTCTCCTGTAGATGGCGCCTCACCTGCTCGATGGCCGCAGGCTGCGCGAGCGATTGAACATACGCCACCCTCTCGATACGGGCAAGTATCTGCCAGCGACCAAGGAACTATAGAGCCTTACACAAATGACTTACATGACTTACGCAACATAGCCATTTCGTCATTCCCGCGGAAGCGGGAATCCAGTGTCGTTCGAGGCAAAGACGCTGGGTCCCCGCTGGAGCCTGCCCTCGAATGCTTGAATCGGGGGCGGAGACGACGGGCTTTTGTCAATCATATTTGCAAACATCGCTAGAACTTCGTGACCGGAAAGCCGCGTTCGCGCATGAGGGCGTCCGTGTCGACATCCCGGCCGCGAAAGTGGCGGAACGCTTCGTCGGGTGGCACTGAATTGCCGACGCTCAGGACGGTGTCGTAGTAGCGCTTTGCCACTGACTTGTCGTAAGGGCCTCCCGCCTCCCTGAATGCCTCGAAGGTGTCGTCGGTCAGCGTATCCGCCCAGATGTAGACGTAGTAACCCGCCGAGTAGCCGTCGCTGGAAAAGATGTGGCCGAACTGAGTCGGGCGGTGTCGCATGACGATTTCGCTCGGACAGCCGATCTCGGCCATCGTCTGCTTCTCGAACGCCACTGCGTCGATCTTTTGGTCCGGCGTCGCGGCGAGATGGATTTTCATATCGTAAATCGCCGCGGCCAGATATTCGACGGTCGAGAAGCCCTGATCGAAATTCTTGGCCCTCTCGATCTTGGCGACAAACTCGGCCGGTATCGGCTTGCCCGTCTGATGATGGAGCGCAAACCGCTTGAGAACCTCCGGCGTGGGCAGCCAGTGCTCGTTGAGCTGACTCGGGAATTCCACGAAGTCACGCTTGACGGAAGTGCCTGCGAGCGTGGGGTACGTGACGTTCGAGTTGAGGCCATGCAGGCCGTGGCCGAACTCGTGAAACATGGTGACGGCGTCGTCCCACGAGATCAGCACCGGTTTTCCCGGTTTGCCTTTCACGAAGTTTGCGTTGTTGGACACGACCGGGGTGATCTCGGTCCTGAATTTTTCCTGCGTGCGGTATTGGTTCATCCAGGCGCCGGAGTTCTTGCCTGCGCGGGCATAGGGATCGAGGTACCACAGCCCGACGCGCTTACCGTTGCGCCGGACCTCGTAGACGCTCATCTCGGGGTGATAAACCGGTACATCGTCGACCTTGACGAATTGCAGTCCGTAGAGCTGATCCGCCACCCAGAACATCGCCTCGCGAATCTTGTCGAGCTGCAGATACTGGCTGATCTCGGTCTGATCGAGATCGTATTTCGACTTGCGTACTTTCTCCGCGTAGTAGCGATAGTCCCAAGGCTCGATCTTGATCCCGGCACCCTCGCTGTCGGCGATCGCCTGCATGTCGGCAATTTCTTCGCGTGCGCGCGCGACCGCCGCCTTCCAGACCTTCATCATCAGAGCCATGGCCGCGTCGGGTGTTTTGGCCATGTTGTCGTCCAGGATCCAGTGCGCGTGGCTGGCAAAACCCAGCAACTGGGCGCGTTCGGCGCGCAGTTGCAGGATCTCGGCAATCACCGGCTTGTTGTCGTGCGCACCCGGATTGTCGCCGCGCATGATCCACATGCGCCAGCCTTTTTCCCGCAGATCGCGGCGTGAGGCGTAGGTGATGAACGGCTCCATCGACGAGCGCGTATTGGTGAAGAGCCATTTGCCCTTCCGACCCTTCGCCTCCGCGGCGTTCGCCGCAGCATCGCGAAGGTTGTCAGGCAATCCCGCGAGGTCGGCTTCGTTGTCGATGACGAGGGTGTAGCTCTCTTCGTCAGCGAGCTGGTTTTGCCGGAAAGTCGTGAAAAGGCTGGCGAGGCGCTTGTTGATTTCCTTCAGATGTGCCTTTTCCGCTTTGCCAAGGGCCGCGCCTCGACGGGCGAAGTTCGTGTACACCACGTCGGCGAGTCGCTGTTGCTCAGGCGACAGGCTCGCGTTCGCGCGCGCGTCGTAAACTGTTTTCAAACGAGCGAACAGCGCCTCGTTCTGGATGATTTCGTCGCTGAAAGCCGAGAGCAGCGGCGCCATCTCGGTCTCGACCGCTTGCATGCGTTTGTCGTTCATGGTCGAAACATAGATCCGGAAAATTTGCGTCGCCCGCCCAAAGGGGCGCCCTGAATCATCCAGCGCCGCAAGCGTGTTCTCGAAGTCTGGCGCAGCGCTGTTGCCGGCGATCGCGGCAACCTCGATGCGCTTCAAATCCATTCCTCTCATGATTGCGGGCTTGAACGCGTCGACGTTCACCATGTCGAAGCGCGGAGACCCGCCATGAGGTCCGGTCCACTCGTCGAGGAGCGGGTTACCTGGTTGTTTCGCGGCGGCCGCGAGGGCAGCAGGCGTCATGGCGGTGCCGGCGACTTGGGCGAGCGCGACCAGCGCCGTTGAATGGAGAAACGAACGTCGGCGCATGAAAATTCCCGGAAGGTTTGCTTGGCGCAAGGCGCAGCTTTGGAGGCGATCGTGGTGGCTTCCTGAATCTCCGTCATAGGAACGGATTGGATCTCAATCACGCGGACCCGGTTCTGTTTTGTTGGCAAGCGCCGATCGTTTCGTCTTAGTCGTGCACGTGCGGGATGCGGGCGTGCAGACGCGCAATCGTGTGTGAAGTCACCTGGTCCGCCCACTGGCTGTCGACGGTCTGCGGGCCGCCTACTTGCCGGAGATCGAGCGACAGGTTGGTGACGTAGAGCCACTCGCCGAATTGAACCGGGCTCGCCGGGAAGAGCAACCCGATCGGCGCGCCGTGCTTGTCGATGCCCTCGAAATCGCCCAGTTTGGCGATCACCTTTCCGGTCTTGTCGATCACCACGATCTCGTCGGCCTGGTTGGCGGCCACCCAGATATTGTCGTCGCTGTCGAGGATCAGGCCGTCGGCCCCGTTGATGCTGTTGGTCAATACCGCGGGCGTGCCCGGTGTCCCGCCGGAAACGGGAATCTGAACGATCGTGTCGTTGCCGGTGTTGGCGACGAAGAGCGAGCTGAACGCCTTGTTGAATCCAACGCCATTGGCGCCGAACCCCGGCACACCCGTTGTAGTAAGCAGGGCGCTGCTGACCCACGCAACCACGGGCCCGCCGCCCGGGCCCGTTTTCCAGATGATGCCCTGGAACGAATCGGAGATGTAGACGTTGCCCATCTGATCGAAAGTCAAGGCGTTCAGGCCGGACCCGATCTTCGGGTCGAGGACCGGAATCGTGGCGAAAACCGTGGAGGCACCGGTGGCCGGGTCCACTTTGAGCACCTTCGATTGACCAAAATCGAGCACCAGCAGGGCGCCCGTTTGCGGATGGAAACCCAGCCCGAGAAGCGCACTGCTCGATCCGGCGATGCTTACCTGGCGCAGCAAGTCGCCGTGCGGGTTGAAAACGAAGAGACGCCCGAGTTGACCGGCGGGGGCCGTGGGAGCGAAAGTCGTTGCGTAGAGATTGCCGTGCGCATCGACGGTCAAGCCTTCGGGATTTGCATTGCCGGCCGGGAGCGTCGCAAATTGCTCGACATCGCCGCGGTCCCACGCGGCCGCGCCCAGAGGGCACAACAGAAAGCAAGTCAGAATGAAGGCACCGGCATGGCGAAATGAAAACATTGGAATCTCCTCTCTCTAAGTTTATTTAGAACCTGTCCCCTTGGAAGAAACGCTACATCGTTGCCTACCGAGGGTCAAGCAATGTCCCATAGGTCGCGTCACCGACACCTTTGGAGAATAAACGCTGTAGTCTCCAGCCACGCGCAAAGCGATATCGCTGAATCAGATCATTTGCCTGCGCCGCTGCTCGAGCAAGCGCTCGAGCAGGTCGATGTTGCGCCTCACGCCGTCCAGATTGGGATTGACCTCCAGTGCGCGGCGAGAATACTCGAGCGCGCGGTCGTAATACTCGAGCCGCGTGTAGATCAGGGCGTAGCCGGAGAGCGCACCAAAGTGATACGGGTTGCGCTTGATGACCTCGTCGCAGTCGGCCAGCGATTTGCGAGAATCGCCGGCAAGGAAATACAGCGTCGCACGCTTGTTCCAGCCTTCCGCGAAGTCGGGTTTGATTTCGATGATGCGGGTGAAAGTCGCGATCGCTTGCTGCAGATCGCCGGCATCCATTTGTTCGATGCCCGTCTGGTAGAGCCTGTCCACCTCCTGGCTGCCGGAACGTGCCCAGATGCGCCATATCGCTTGTTCGGCTTGATGACGCGTGTCCTCGTCGGAATCGCGCAGCGCCTTCAACAGCGGCGGCACGTCGGCCATCATGCCGACTTCGCCAAGCCGAACCGTGGCTTCGCGGCGCGTCTGCGCGGCGGTGTCGGAGAGTCGTTGAACGGCCTGTTCCCGTTTGAGTTCTTGCGCCTGCGCGGCCGCGCTGGTGAGCAATAGCATCGGTACCAAAATGGTCAACAGGGCGTGCACTTGAATATTCCTTCGCGAATTCGCAGCGCTGCTATGGGCCGCACGGCGAGCGCCGTCGCCGAGCTCGAGAGCGTCTGGCAACAGCTCGGGGCAAGGCCAACGCGAGCACCCCGCTGCGCAACATGTCGGCTCCTCGAATGAACGTCCGGCTAGGACTTGGCGACGCTACGCCGTTGCCTGATGAGGGTCAATATGGGGTTCCGACACAAGCTTCGCGTCTTCGGTGTGTCCGAACGGACAAAGTGTCAGAGTCTCCTTCGTCCGGACCGAAACTGTTACGATAAACGGCAACACGAAACTGGTAGATACCTATAGGTACGAGCAGATGAAGGCAAGCCTTCGTAAATTGCTGAGTGCAGTTCTCATGGCGACGGCGTTCGCTCCGCCGGCGATAGGCGGACCGCGCGAAGACGGCGTCGCCGCGTATCAAGCCAAAGAGTATGCCAAGGCCGCTGAATTTTGGAGGCCACTCGCCGAAAAGGGCGACCCTGTTGCTCAATATCTGCTCGGAGATTTATATATGGAGGGCAAGGGCGTTGAGCAGGATGACGCGACGGCGTTCAAGTGGTTCCAGCGCGCGGCCAATCAGGGTGACGCCCGCGCGCAATACAACCTCGGCGCCAGCTATGCCGAGGGCGCGGGAGTTCAGAAGAGTGAAGTCGAAGCCGCCAAGTGGTTCCAGCGGGCTGCCGACCAGGGCATGGTATTCGCCCAGCTGAACCTCGGTCTCCTTTACGCAGCAGGCAACGGCGTCCCGCAGGACAACGTCGAGGCGTTCAAGTGGCTGGACCTGGCTTTTTCCGGGTTACCCGCAGGCGGCCCGCGCAGCGATGTCGCACGAGCCATGACTGACGTCGCGGCGAAGATGACCCGGCTGGAGATGGACGAGGCGAAGCGCCGCGAGCGCCGGTGGAAGGTACAGCCCGAGGTGAGACCCGACGGCGGCGGACCGAATTGATCGTCGAAACGGCTGCTTCGGCTAAACGCGGGTAGTGCCGCGGTCACCGGGACTCCAGGCAACGCAGCACGCGATTCATATCGGCGGTCTGCTTCCGGCCGACGTTGTCGAAGTCGGTCCTCAACCATCGCTTCGCCGCCTGACGCCCGAAGTCCCGCAGCATCAGAAGGAAATCCCAGTCGGTATCGCTCTTGCTCGCATGGCCGAGCTTCGCGAGGGCCGGCTCGTCCTTGATTTCGTGCAGGCGGATGCGCTTGTATGGAGAGCGGAGCGCATTCCCGCGAGGCTTCAGCTCGTTGACCGCGTCGATCGCCTCGATCTCCTGCACCAGCGTAGCGTTGAACGTGACCTCGTTCATACGGTCCAGGATGTCGCGCGCATTGGTCGGCACGTCGTGGCGGTTCAGCGGATTGACCCAGACGATCAGCAGGTCCGGCGTGAGCGAGGGATTGCGCAAGGGATACAGCGCAGGGTTGCCGAGGTAGCCGCCGTCCCAATAGAACTCGCCGTTCACCTCGACTGACTGGAAGATGGTCGGCAGGCACGCCGACGCTGTCAGTGCGCCGACACTGAGTTCCCCCGGGCGGAAGATCTTCCGCTGGTTGGTCTTGACGTTCGTCGCGCACACGAAGAGGTGAGGCGTACTGTCGTCGTTGAGCGCATTGAAATCGGGAAGCTCCTTGCCGATAACGTCGGCCAGCACGTTCGCATAGAACGGATTGTCATACGGCGACCAGACGAGCGACAGTGCATCCGTCCAGATGGCCATCGGCGACCAGTCGGAGTTGGGGCCGAATGCGGGAAAGAGCATGCGGCCCGGCTTGAAAATATTGTCGCCTGCGTCGGAGATGCTGCGCCAGAACCGTTCCAGTCGCTCGCGTGCGTGCTGCCGTCCGCCGCGCTTCAGCGCATCGACCATCACCGCGCCGTTCATCGCGCCCGCGCTCGTTCCGCTTACCGCCTGGATTTCGAGCGAATCCTCCTCGAGCAGGCGATCGAGGACGCCCCAGGTAAAGGCGCCGTGCGCTCCGCCGCCCTGAAGGGCAACGCAGATCTTCTTTTTCGCCATGACATTCTCCGCAATTCCTGGCCATTCCGGACGACCGATCGAAGCGGCCAGCTCGCCCCGCCCGTTTCCGCGGGACAGGCCATTTGCGATGCTCCGGGCGTTTCGCCGCCCATCGAGTCATCGAAGGTGGCGGACAAGACTCTACGTATTCCGCGCTCCTTTCCGTTGCGAATATTCAACAAGCGCTTATCCGACTATTCCATCGCCGCGCCGTATCCCGGTCCGTAAATTGATAAGCACTTGAGCCAGCGAGACCGCGCAGATCGATCGACGCGCTGCATCCGTATCCGGCGCCTTCGAAAAGATCAGCAGATCCGCTGAAGTCGATCCGCGATCTCGGGCTCAGCCACTTTGACGTTTACTGAGGACTCACCATGCCAGACGATCGCAGCATCCAACCACGCCGGACGCCGAACGAAACTGCCTCGCCGCGTCGCTATACTGTCGCGCCGCGCATCCACACGCCCGTTCTCATCAGAACGTTGCCGAACGCCGTGTGCAGGGTGCACGCGGAAGGCAATGCCGACCCGAAGCACAGCCTCAAGGTCTATGCCGACGGCGAAGGCGTCGTCCGCTTTCACGTCCAGCCCTCCTCGGCCACGCACGACATCGCCCGGCTCGAAGTCGACTGCGCGGCGAACGGGAATCTTGTCCGCTATCCGCTGCACCTGCGTGTCAGCCTCGAGCCGTCGACGGAGATGCCGTCGCCGTCGCTCGAAAAGCCCTTGGCGCTGCGCCACGACGTGCGCATGCGGCCGGCGCTATCGGTCGACGAGGCGATGCGCCTCACCGACGAAGAAGCGCTCGCGAAAGGGTTTCCATTGCGTCCAAATCCGGACGAAGTGCCGAAGGCGTTCAACGCGTGGCTGCGCTGTGTGTCGATGCCGGCATATCGTATCGAACCGCATTTGGTGTCGAATCCGGACATCACCCACGGCAAGGCCAAGCAGCATTCGAACGCCAACTTCACCAACTGGTCCGGCTTCGAGCGCCTGCGCTCGCTGACGCTCTCGCCGGTCATCAACGGCGGCGTGGCCTTGAGCGAACCCTACGACTGGGTGGCCGGCACCTGGCGAGTACCCTTCGTGACCAGCGAGCCCAACACCAAAACGTATTCGGCGCTTTGGGTCGGGCTCGACGGCGACGGCACCACCGACCTCGTGCAGGCGGGCACCGAGCAGGATGCGACGAACATCAACCTGGGCTTCATCCAGTTCACGCTGACCAACTATTACGCGTGGACCGAGTTCCTGCCGCAGCAGCCCACCGAGCAGGTGATCAGCAACTTCGCCATCAATCCGGGCGACGAGATCTACACCGAAGTGTCGGTCGGCGGCGCTGACGGCAGCCTGTCGCTCACGGGGCCGTTTGGAAGGTTCTTGATCATGAATCTGACCACCGGCGGATATACCTTCGTCAACACGCCGCGCGCGCCTACCGCGGTGAGCGGCCGCGAAGCGGTGTGGATCATGGAACGCCCGACGGTGGGGGGAAGCCTGCCCGACCTCGCCAATTACGGCTCCGCGGTGATGTACAACGCCTTGGCGCGCAAGGTCAACAGCCCGCGCCATCAGGGTTACGTGCCGTACCTCGGAGCGAACAACAAGCAGGACACGATGGTCAACGGCGCCGACACGCTGTCGACGGTGACCGCCATCGATTCGAACTCGATGCGCTTCGATTGGAAGGCGTTTCACTAGGAAACTAGATGTCATCCCCGCGAAAGCGGGGATCCAGTGTCTTTCGAAACGTCGCGATAAGGTGACGAACGCCGGCCTTCCCGTCCCCGATTAAAGCATTCGAGGTAGCTTGCGCCGCCGTGATGCGGCGCATACGCCGAGGCCGAGACTGAATAGCGCGAGCGTTGTGGGTTCGGGAACTGCTGCGACCATCGCATTGCTGATAATCCGATCGCCTGCCGAGGTCGGATGGATTCCATCCCAGAAGAGGAATGTCGAAGGGTCGCAAGCAACGAACCGCGCACAGGCGTCCGTGACGTTCGTCAGACCGAAGGCGCTCGGATTCGCCACGATGCTGTCTTGCAGGCCGAATAAGTCAAAGATCGTCACGTCCGGGACGCCGCCGAGTGCGCCCAATAGCACAGAGTTCATCGACGCCGCGAGCACAGTTCCGATCGCGGACCCTCCCGAGGCAACGACCGCGGGCGCCTTGCCCACGTCCGGCGTATCCCAAACAACGATGTGTTCCGCCCCAGCGAGTTCAAGTTCGGCGACCATGGTTACGATGTCTGTCGCGAATGCACTGGCCGTGGAACCGATGATCCCTCCGATGCAGACAGGGTTCCCGGCGCAGCCGGCGATGGCGTTGAGTGCGTCTCGAGCATTGTTCCCGCCACCGGCGATCACGTAGAGCGCATCGCTGGGCGCTACGTTACCGTGCTGGAACAGAAAGAACGCCACTTGGGTCTCGAGGCTCGGAGGGAAAGGGTTTAACAGGCCGCCCGGCAAGGGAACGGGGCTGAGCGGACCCGTCGTCGCTCCGCCGAAGGCGTAGTCCGTTCCTCCGAGAACCGAGGCGTTGGCGCTCAAACCAAAGGCCGAGGCGAAGGTTTGAGCCCAAACCTGGTTGTTGGTGTAGTGCCCGGAGGCGTAGGGAAAGGTGGGGATGAAACTGTTTCCGGAGATCGGCACTGGAGTCACGTTTGGTGCCAGTATCACCGCGTTGTTTCCCGAATCTGACAGGCTGTCCCCGAAGATGAACAGGTTGGAGTAGTTGGCGTAAGCACCCGACGATGAGACGAGGCCGACGAGTGCGCATAACCACCCGAGACGCGCGAGACTTTTCACAATGACATCTCCTTGCTCAAACGCTGCGAAGCAGCAGATACGATAGGACCGCTGGTAGTGGTGGAGACTATACATCTTGCTGGCTAGCATGGCACTTGTCGGCTCCAGATCTCGACCAGCGTCGCAAACTCTGCGTCAAGCCTCGGGATTTCGGCGAGAATTACGCCTTCCGTCCCGGCGTTCCGCGATGGCATGCAACGGCCGGGTCGCTGGGCAACGGTCGATGCTCGAGCGAGCGGCCGCAATCGAGGGAGGCATCACTTGAAGGTTCTCCATGCATTCTGCGCGCTGGCGGCGCTGTGCGTCGCTCCGCTCGCCTGGGCCGAGGAGCCCGACCACGCGATCCACGAGGAGCTGCGCGGCGTCCTGCGCGAGGTCGTGGCGGCGATCAATAGCGGGCAGTACGACAAGATGTTGCCCTATCTCACCGAGAACGTCGAAGCAACCAGCATCACACAGGAGGTGATGTCCAGTCGAGCCGACGTATCGAAGTACTTCCAGGAATGGTTCGGGCCGGCCGGCTATATGCGCAAGATGGAGATGAGGCTCGACGCCGACGCGCTTACCGAGCTGTCTCCGGACAAGAGCTGGGGGCTCGTCCGCGGCAAGGCGCTCGAGCACTACGAGGCGAAAGACGGCGACGTGTTCGATTTCGACACACGCTGGACTGCGGTGATGGTCCGCGGCGATGACGGCAAGTGGCGGCTGCGCGCCATCCACTTCGGCACCAACGACCTCGACAATCCGGTGCTGACCAAGGTACGGCGCACGCTGATGCGCAACGGCATCATCGCGGCGATCGCCAGCCTGCTGATCGGCGTGGCGCTTGGCTGGTGGATCGGGCGGCGGCGCGGCCGCAACGCGCCAACGGCGGCGGCATAAACGGCGACGGCCCGCGCGCCGATGTCGGACATTCCTGTCTCTCTGCCGACCTTGGCGATCGCCGTGTCGCTGTGCGGCGCGTTGGGGGTGGCGGGCCTCGCCGGCAAGCGCGCTCGGCCACGCCGGGCCGGCCGGCGTTTCTTGCCAGGCCGCGCGGGTCGGCGTGGCGACGCATGGTGGCTCGGCGTGGCCATTGGCGCCGGCGGATTCTGGCTGGGTGCGGGGGCGATCGTCGCGCTGTTCGCCGTGGTCTCGGCGGTTGCACTGGCCGGCTTCCTTGCATCCGGCGAGACCAACGCATCCGGGCGCCCGCTGCATGTCCTGTGCTGCTACCTGTGCGTGCCGATGCAGTATGCGTTCATCGCCGCGGGCCGCCACGATCTGTTCGCCGTCTGCCTGCCACTGGTCGCCGCACTGCTCATCCCTCTGCTGACGATCGCGCAAGGCGAAACGCGCGCGCTCCTCGAACGCGTCGCGGAGCGGTATTGGGGCGTGACCGTGTGGGTCTACTGCGTGTCGCACGCGCCGGCGCTCCTGATGCTCCCGCTCCCGAACTTCGCGGGTGGCAATGCCGGGCTGGTCGCCTTCCTGGTCGTGCTCGCGCTTGCGAGCCAGTGGTTGTGGTCGGTCACTTCCGCGCGGCACGCCATCCGCCCGGACGAAGCGCCGGCGCCGCAGATCGACCTGCGCCCGATGTGGATCGTTGCGGTGGGACTTATCGGCGTCCTGGGCGCGCTGCTGGCGTGGATGACACCGTACTCGCCATTCACGGCCGGCGCGATGGCGCTGCTGATCGCGGTGCCGGGATTCCTGGGCTGTTCCGTGTTGGCGGCAATCAGGCACACGCATCGGCTCGAGAGGGCCGAGGGCGGCAAGTTCGTTCCCGGCGCGCTGCATCCGGATGCGCTCGCGTTCGCGGCGCCGGTCTTTTTCTACGCGGTGCGCGCATGGAGCGCGTGGTGACCGGTGTCCCGACCCGCGCGCCGCTTTTCGGCCGACTCGCGGCGGCGGCCGCGGCACGCCGGCCGCTGGCAGCCGCGGCGCTCATCGTCGATCAGCCGGTTGCGCAGCGGTTCCCGGGAGGGTGGCTGATATGAACGACATGACGGCAGGCCCGAAACTGCGGCCAGTCTACGAGCGAACGTTCCGGACGCACGACGGGGTCGACCTCTTCTACCGGCACTGGCCGGCGGTTCTCGGTCCCGCGCGCGGCGCGATCGTGCTCTTCCACCGCGGCCACGAGCACTCGGCGCGGATGGCGCACCTGGTCGACGAGCTCATGCTGCCCGAATTCGAATTCTTCGCGTGGGACGCGCGCGGCCACGGCCGCTCGCCTGGCGCGCGGGGCGACTCGCCGAGCTTCGGTACGTCGGTGCGCGACGTGCAGACCTTCGTCGACCACATCGGCGCACAGCACGGCTTCAAACCGGAGGACATCGGGATCGTCGCGCAGAGCGTCGGCGCGGTGCTCGTCGCGACATGGGTCCACGACTACGCGCCGGCGATCCGCGGCATGGTCCTCGCCTCGCCGGCGTTCCGGGTGAAGCTCTACGTACCGTTCGCGCTGGCGGGCCTGCGCCTGATGCGAGAGTTCTTCGGCAACTTCTTCGTGTCGAGCTACGTCAAGGCGAAGTTCCTGACGCGCGATCCCGCACGCATCGCGAGCTACGACACCGATCCGCTGCTGTCGCGGGCGATTTCCGTCAACGTCCTGCTCGGCCTGCAGGAAGCGGCCGACCGCGTGGTGGCCGACGCGCAGGCGATCACCGTCCCAATCCAGCTTCTCATCTCGGGGTCCGACTGGGTTGTGCGCCACGGTCCACAACACGCATTCTTCGACCGGCTGGGCAGCGCAGTGAAGGAGCGGCACGTCCTGCACGGCTTCTATCACGACACGCTGGGCGAACGCGACCGCGCGAGCGCAATCGACCGCGTGCGTGCGTTCCTGGTCCGCGTGTTCGCCGCGCCGCGCGTGCGCCCGAACCTCATCGATGCCGACCAGCACGGGCCGACGCGCGAGGAGGCGGACGCGCTCGCCGCGCCATTGGCTCGCCTGTCGCCACGCGGTCTGTACTGGGCCGCGACGCGTGCAAGCCTGCGCTTCGGCGGCCTGTTCGCGGAAGGCATCCGCCTCGGCCATGCGACTGGTTTCGACTCCGGCAGCACACTCGACTACATCTACCGCAACCGGGCGATCGGCCGCACGCTGCTCGGACGCTGGATCGACCGCACCTACCTCGATGCGATCGGCTGGCGCGGCATCCGGCAACGCAAGCTGGATGTCGAAGCGCTGCTCCGCGACGCGGTCGCACGGCTCCGCGCGATCGGGGCGCCGGTGCACATCGTCGACATCGCCGCCGGGCACGGCCGCTACGTGCTCGAGGCCGTGGCCGCCATGGCGGACCGGCCCGACTCGGTGCTGTTGCGCGATTACAGCGCACTCAATGTCGAGCAAGGCACTGCGCTCATCCGCGAGAAGGGGCTCGCCGGGATCGCGCGTTTCATGCACGGAGACGCTTTCGACCGTGCGAGCCTCGCGACGCTTGCGCCGCGGCCCACGCTCGGCGTCGTCTCGGGTCTCTACGAGCTCGTCCCCGGCAACGCGTCCGTGCGAGCGTCGCTCGGCGGCCTTGCCGATGCCATCGCGCCCGGCGGCTTCCTCGTCTACACGGGCCAGCCGTGGCACCCGCAGCTCGAGTTGATTGCGCGCGCGCTCACCAGCCATCGACAGGGGGCGCGCTGGGTGATGCGCCGGCGCACGCAGGAAGAGATGGACCAGCTCGTCGCCGCCGCCGGATTCCGCAAGCTCACGCAGCGTATCGGCGAATCCGGAATCTTCAGCGTGTCGCTTGCGCAGCGCGTGGCTTGAATGACGGCGTCCGTTTACCCTGCACCTTCCGCCGAGGCCTGGCCGTGGCGGCGTGCGCTCGCGTGGCTCGCCTTCCTCGGCTCGTTCTTCTTCGTGAGCTACGGGCTCGCGAACTGGTCGGCGGCGCAGCGCGCGGAAGTGCCGTCGCTGACCTTCGCCTGGGAGAGCGGCATCCCGTTCCGGGCGTGGACGATCCTGCCGTACTGGTCGATCGACCTCTTGTATGGACTGTCGCTCTTCGTCTGCACGACGCGACGCGAGCTCGACACGCATGCGAAGCGCCTGCTGACGGCGCAACTGGTCGCGGTCGCCTGCTTCGTCCTGGTGCCGCTGCGCTTCTCGTTCGATCGTCCCGCCGCCGAAGGCCTCTGGGGCCTGATGTTCGCCGCGCTGGCAGGGTTCGACCGGCCGTTCAATCAACTTCCGTCGCTGCACATCGCGCTGGCTGTCATTCTCTGGGCGCTGTATGCGCGCAAGCTCTCGGGTGTCGCGCGTCTCGCGATGGGGACATGGTTCCTGCTGATCTGCGCCTCGGCGCTCACGACCTACCAGCATCACTTCATCGATGTGCCAACCGGCCTGCTGCTGGGAGCCCTCTGCGTCTGGGCATGGCCGTTCGCCGAGGACGGCGACGGACGCAGCATCGCAGCGCAGTGGCATCTGACACGCGACCCGGTCCGGCGGCGCTTGGCTGCGATCTATACCGGCGGGGCGCTGCTATTGGGTGCGGTCGCGTTTTCTGCTGGCGGCTGGGCGCTGTGGCTGCTGTGGGGAGCCGTGTCGTTGCTGCTGGTCGCGCTCGCCTACGCGGCGATCGGCGCCGGCGCGTTTCAGAAAGGTATGGACGGCCGCTTGTCTGTGGCCGCGCGCTGGCTGTTCGCGCCTTACCTCGCCGGCGCATGGCTCAATTCTCGCGCCTGGACGTGGCGCGACACCCGGCCCGTCGCCGTTGCTGCCGGCGTTTTCCTCGGGCGGGTGCCGACCGCGCGCGAGCTCGCTTTGTCGCCCTTCGCGGGCGTGGTCGACCTGACCGCGGAGTTCGAAATGCGCGCGGGCACCCGCGCACTCGCCGTCGTACCTCTGCTCGACCTCACGAAACCGACCGCCGACGCGCTGGCGCAGGCGGCGCGGGCAATCGAACGGCTGCGCGTGCGGGGACCGGTGCTCGTATGCTGTGCGCTCGGTTGTTCGCGCAGCGCGTGCGCGGTGGCCGCGTGGCTACTCGCCTCCGGTCGTGCGCGCGACGTCGACGCCGCCATTGCGACGGTACGGGCAGCATGCGGGACTGTGGTGCTCGATTCGGGGCATCTCGCGGCCCTGCGCGGACTGATCGCGGCACATGCTTCCCAAGTGCAGGCCGGTGCTGCGGTCCCGCACGGCGACCTGGAGCCCGAGCTGCTTCGGCGATAATCCGGTCTGCCCAACTACACGACGATGCTTTTCGCCCCCGTCATTGCCATGTCCAAGACTCTGTTCTCGCCCTTCACGCTTCGCAAGCTCACTCTCGCCAACCGGATCGTCGTGTCGCCGATGTGCCAGTACTCGGCGGTGGACGGCTGCGCTACCGACTGGCACATCGTGCATTGGAGCCAGTTGCTCCAATCGAGCGCGGGCATGTTCACAATCGAAGCCACGGCGGTGTCGGCGATCGGCCGCATTACCTATGGCTGCCTTGGCCTGTACGACGACGCGTGCGAAAAAGCCTTGCGCGAACGTCTCGCGATCGCGCGCGCGGCCGCGCCGTCGATCCCGGTGGCCATCCAGTTGGCGCACGCGGGCCGGAAGGGTTCGTCGCAGGTTCCGTGGGAAGGCGGGCAACTGATTCCCCTTGCGCAAGGCGGATGGACGCCGGTCGCGCCCTCGGCGATTCCGCAGCTCCCGAACGAGCCGCCTCCGGCCGCGCTCGACACTTCGAGCATCGAACAGATCAAGCGCGAATTCGTCGACGCCGCGCGCCGTGCTTCGCGCATCGGCATCGACGCGCTGGAACTGCATTGCGCCCACGGATACCTGCTCCACGAGTTCCTGTCGCCGCTGTCGAATCACCGCAACGACGCGTACGGCGGATCGTTCGACAACCGCATCCGCTTGCCGCTGGAAGTGTTTTGCGCCGTGCGCGACGTATGGCCGCAGGACAAGCCGATGGGCGTGCGCATCTCGGCGCGCGACTGGGTCGACGGTGGCTGGACGATCGACGATTCCATCGAGCTCGCAAAGCGCCTCAAGGCCGGCGGCTGCGACTGGATCGACACCTCGAGCGGCGGCATTTCACCCGCGCAAAAGATTCCACTCGGACCGGGATATCAGGTGCCTCTCGCGCGCGCAATCCGTCGCGCGACGTCGATACCGACGATGGCTGTGGGCTTCATCACCGATGCGAAACAAGCCGAGAGAATCGTTGCGTCAGGCGATGCCGATCTGGTGGCGATGGCGCGCGCAATGCTTTGGGACCCGCGCTGGCCGTGGCACGCGGCGGCGAGCCTGGGTGCGCAGATTCACGCGCCCCCGCAGTACTGGCGCTCACCGCCGCGCGAGGCTGCCGACGTCATTGCACATGCGAAGCTCGGCATGCGCTGAAGCTCTCGCCGTCAGGTTTGCGAGCGCATCCGGTCATCGGCTTCGAAGTGCCGGCGAGCGAACTTCAAGAGTTGACCGTCGGTGGGGTGATCCACGGTTTCGACGCTCACGACCCGCGCCGCGATTGCGGGCGCGTGCGTCTGCAGGTGCTTGAAGAACTCGAGCTTGGCGGTGGAGGGGCCTACGATCAAGATTTCGCCGGCATCCTTGATCGCGTCGGCGACTTCCTGGTAGTACGCATGGTCCGGCGGTGCCTTGCCCGATCCGATAACGCCGTCTTTGTGATGCAGATGGCTTTTGTGCTTGGATTTCGGGTGGATGATACTTGCCTCTGCATCGTCCGGGTTGAAGTGAATGACATGCGCTTCCTTATGATCGATCCAGACGACACAGTGATAGTGGCTCATTGGGTCTGCTTTGCGATGGAGGGGTCGATTATACTGCCGTGTCATGGGCGTGATCGCATCCAGGTTCGCGAGACATGCCGCCCCGTTGTGCGTACGCCGCATCAACTCCACATAGCAGACGCGCTGGTTTCTCGACTCGTAAATGGAGCGCGGTGCGAACGCTCATGCCAAGCCCAAACGCGCGGGGAGCCACAGGGAAAAGGCCGGCACGAAAACCAGCATCATCAGGACGACAAAGAGGACCGCGAGATATTTCATCATCGGTCGCCATACGTTCTCGAGCTTCGTTCCGGTGATCGCACAGGTGGCGAAGAGGCCGAGCCCGATCGGCGGCGAAAACAAACCGAGCCCCATTGCGATGACCACCACGGTGCCGAAATGAAGCGGATGGACACCCAGCTTGAGCGCGATGGGCGCCAGCAGCGGCCCGAAGATGATCAATGCGGGAGCGCCTTCCAGAACTGCGCCGAACAGGATCATCAGAAGCACTGACACCGCGACGAATATGCTGCTGCCGAACTCGTGGCCCAGCGCGATCATGGACGACGACAGATATTGCGGGATTTGCAGAATGGTCAGTGCGTAGGACACGCTCGACGCAGCCGCCACGATGAACAGAATGCTGCCCGTGATGGACCCGGATTGCAGAAACAGCTTGAGGACCGATTTCCACGTCAGCTCGCGAAACGCGAGTCCGCCGACGACGAAGGCGTAGATCACCGCGAAGGCCGAGACCTCGGTGGAGGTCGCAACGCCGGAGGTCACGCCCTTGCCGATCATCAGGATCATCACCAGGCCGACCAGCGCTCCGCCAAGGAGCTTGATCATCGGCGTGCGCACATCGAACGCATCGTCAGGATTGATGCGCTTGCCGAAGTAGACCGCCACCGCGGCCAGCGACAGCGCGAGCACGCCGGCCGGCACCAGCCCCGCCATGAACAGGCCGCCGATCGAAATGTTGGCGACGAAGCCGAGGATGATCATGTTGACGCAGGGCGGTATGGTTTCCGCCATGACCGCGGTTGCCGCGAGCAATCCGGCGGCCTCGTTCGCGTCCTGCCTGGTCCTCCGTACGGCAGGCATCATGATGCCGCCCACGGCTGCGATGTCCGCGAGCTTCGAGCCCGAGATGCCCGAAAAAAACGCGGTCGCGGTGATCATGATGAGATTGAGACCCCCACGCATGCGGCCGAACACGCGCAGCAAAAGCTCGATCAACCGTGCTGACATTCCATTGACTTCCATGACCAGGCCGGCGAGCACGAAAAACGGGATTGCCAGGAGGACGAAGTGATCCATGCCCGCGAGGATCGTCTGCGAATACACGAGCATCGGCAGCGACGGGTCGGACAGGAAGAACAGCAAGGACGCGAACGCAAGCACGAACGCAATCGGTACGCCGAGAATCAGTCCACCGAAAAATCCGGCAAACAGCAGGAACCATGGCTTGATCTCGTAGGCGGGGACCATCGCATTCCATGCCCAGATCGCGAGCGACACCGCGACGACGGCGGCAAAAGTCTTCCGGACCGTCGTGGGCGGACCTGCGAGCGCGTTGACGACTCCGAACAGGGTCATGACAAAGCTGCCGATCACGACCGGCAGCACGAGGATGATCTGCGGCAGGCCGAACGACGTCGTTTGCCCCCGGGAATCGGCGAAGAGCTCGCAGGATGTAAGAAACAGCGCCAGAGAAACGCCGACGATGATCCAGTAGCAGAGCTGGATCAGCGCCGGCTGCCACGCCGCCGGCAGCAGTCCGCGGATGCTGTCGATGCCGACATGCCGCTCGCGGCCGAGGACGGTGGCGGCGCCGAAGAACACCTGCATTACCATCAATGCCCGCGCGATTTCCTCCGCCCAATCCACCGGGTCGTGCAGGAAGTAGCGATAGATCACCGCCACGAAGACGACCAGAACGTCGAGCGCGAGAATGAACCCGGAAAGGTACTCGAAGGTGTGCAGCAGCGCGGTCAACGCGCGCCCGGCCCGGCCGGCGTTGCGGAACGGGACGTGCATCGCGCCTGTGCTATGGCTCATGCGACAGATTTCTGCGATCGCGGTGCAATGCAGCGCATGGAGGCCTTAGGCGTGACCTCCATTCACGCCCCGCTCCTCGGCCGAATGATCAGGTGCGCGCAACCGCGATGGCGTCGAACAAGGGCTTGGTGGTGGGGTATTCCTTGATGAACGAAGCCCATACCTTCGCTTCCATTTCCTTGCGCACCTGCTCTCGCTCCGACTTCGCCATCGGAGTGAAAGTCACGCCCAGACGTTTCAGCTCATCGGTCGCGGACTTGCCCTTCTCGGCGGCGATCCCGCGTTCGTAAGTGGTGGCGTCGGTCGCGGCCTTGAGGAAGGCGGGCCGGATGTCGGCCGGGACCTTGTCCAGGCCGCGCTTGCCGATGACGCAGACCATCGGGCTGAACAAGTGCTCGGTCAGCCAGCAATTCTTGATGATTTCCGCAAACCTGTACTGCAGCACGCTGGCGGTGTCGTGCTCGAAGCCGTCGACGACGCCCGTCTGGAGCGCGGTATAGAGCTCGTTGATGGGGATCGGTGTCGGGATCGCGCCCATGATCTTGAAAGTCTCGATGAACGCAGGTGCGGGCAAAACGCGCAACTTGATGCCCTTGAGCTCGGCCAGCCCCTTGACCGGGTTCCTCGTGTACACGCTGCGCGGGCCGAAATGTGACGCCCAACCGAGTACAGTGCAACCGGTGCGGTCGGAGAGGATTTTCGCCATTTGTTGGCCAACGCCGCCATCCAGAGCCTTGAAGGCGTGCGGATAGCTGTCGAAGACATAGCCGAGATCCAGCATGCCGAATTCCGGAGCAACCGTTGCCCAGATCGACGAGCCGGTAATCATCATATCGACCGAGCCGACCTTGACCTGCTGAACGATGTCCGCTTCCTTGCCCAACTGACTGTCCGGGAAATAGCCGAGCGTGACACGGTCGCCCAGGGCACTCTTTACGTTGGCCGCAAAGCGTTCGTACCAGATGTAGTGCGCTGCGTTTTGATCCGCACTCATCGACGAAGAGATCCGCATCGTGATTGCCGATTGGGCGCGCGCCGGCTTCGCGAAGGTAGCGGACAGGGCAAGCGTTCCGGCAGACGCAGTAGCCAGAAATTGGCGGCGCGAAATCGATTTCATGCGGCTCTCCTCGGCGCGTGTGCGCCATCGTTGATCTTATGGACCAGCGGCGATTCGCAAAGGTCGCGATCGCCGCCGGCGCGTTTCGTTTCGGGAGAGTACCACCGTGCTAGCCGGATAGCACCGCCGGCCGGGTCAGAGCTTGCAATACCGACGGGCGCCCTTCTCGCGCCCGCTACATCGAGGCGCTTACTTCGCTCTCGGCTTCGCTTTCCACAGCCCCAGCATTGCGCCGGTAGGATCGGCGATGATCGAAAGCCAGCCCATATCCATTACTTCCGTAACGTCCTTGCACACCGTGGCGCCCAGCGATTTTGCTTTCTTCGTCGCGGCCTCGATGTCGTCCACCAGGACATAGGAGAGCCACGCGGAGGGCGCGTTTGGCATCGGGTTCTTCATGAGACCGCCGCCGGTACCTTCGTCGCCGACGCTGATCATGGTGTAGGTGCCCGTTGGCATCGGCACGTCTTCCATTTTCCAGTCGAACATCTTGCTGTAAAAAGCCTTCGCCTTGGCGACGTCGTTCGTGTTGAGCTCTACGTGTACAAATGGATTGGCCATTTCGTGTCTCCTGTTGAGTGAGAAAGCGATCAGTGTGAAAGAAAGCGTCCGAGCCGATCCATGCACCCGTTCCAGCCGTGCTGATGCTTGTCGCGCGCCTCCGAATCGGCAAACTGCTCATGGGTCAGAACCAGCTCGGTCCCGTCGCCCGAGGGCTTGAATTCGACAGTCACCAGCGACTCGCGTTCCGGCGTGCTCTCCCACGCCCACGTATAGACGAGCTTCTTGTTGGGCACGATTTCCCGAAACATGCCGCCCACGCGGTGCACCTCGCCACTCGGAGCGTGCATCACGATGCGGTAGCGGCCGCCGACGCGGACATCCGAGGTGACTTCGGCTTCGCCGAAGTCGTCGCTCGGACCCATCCAGTGTTTCACCTGCTCGGGGTCCGTCCACGCCGCGTAGACGGCGGCGACGGGGGTTTTGTAGACGCGCCGGACTTGGAGCCTGGTTTTTTCGTCGGTTGCGATTTCCATGCTTCGATCTCCTTTTTCTCCAGAAACGCGCCCAGGCGGTCGAGCCGCGTATTCCAGAACTGCTCATGGCGCTCCAGCCACGCAAGCGCCGCCTTTAGCGCACCGCCCTTGAGCTGACAGCCCACCACGCGGCCGGTCTTCCTCCGCATGATGAGCCCCGCATCTTCCAGAATGCCGAGATGCTTGATGAATCCCGGCAGCGACATGCCGAACGGCTCGGCGAGCTCACCGACCGAGCGGTCGCCATGCCTGAGCCTGGCGAGCACGGCGCGCCGCGTCGGATCGGCGAGCGCGCCGAAGACGGCGTCGAGCCGGGCGGTCTGATAGTGAACCATAAGGTTAACTGTGAAGGATCATCTCGCCGATGTCAAGCGCCAGGTCTTGTTTCCTATGGACGCACAGGGTCGTGATGCAGCCGGGTCCCATCTCGCGTTCACACATGGCGCGGGAGGTTGGCGGTCGTTGCGCGCGCCGCAGGTGGGTCCGGCGATGAGCTGTCGCCGCATGACAAGAAGACGATGACGGGTGGCACCGCAGCCAGTAGGATATCCTGCAAACACCACTTATCGGGCTCGCGAAAATGAGGGATGGCTCGGCCACAAAGCGGCTGGGAGGTGTGCTGAGCTTGGACGACTTCGAGACAGCCGCAAGGAGGCACCTGCCTCGACCCATCTTCGGGTACGTCGCCGGCGCGGTCGAGACCGACTGGTCGTTGAACGACAACCGGGCGGCGTTCGCGGAGTTTGGCTTCCTGCCGCGAATGCTGGTCGATGTGTCGAAGCGATCGCAGCGGACAACCCTCCTTGGAAAAACGTACGCGACGCCGTTCGGCATCTCGCCGCTCGGCATCAGCGCGCTCTACGCGTACCGCGGCGACATTGTTCTGGCGACGGCCGCGGCCGCGGCGAATATCCCGATGATCATGAGCGCGTCGTCGTTGATTCCTTTGGAGGACGTTGCACGGCAGAGCAAGACGCCATGGTTCCAGGCCTACCTTCCCGGAGACGTGCCGGACATCACGGCCCTCATCGATCGCGTTGCGCGGGCCGGCTTTGAAACCCTCGTGATCACCGTCGATTCGCAGGTCGCGGGCAACCGCGAGAACAACATCAGGGCGGGGTTCTCGACGCCGCTCCGGCCTAGCTTGCGGTTGGCGTGGGACGGGATTACGCATCCACGTTGGCTCTTCGGGACCATGCTGCGCACTCTCCTTCGCCATGGCATGCCGCACTTCGAGAACAACTACGCCAGGCGCGGGCCGCCGATCATCTCGCCGAACGTTCTGCGCGATTATTCCGATCGCGGGCACCTGAACTGGGAGCATTTTCGGTTGATCCGTCGTCTCTGGACAGGACCGCTGGTGATCAAAGGAATTCTCGACAAGGCAGATGCCGTCGCAGCGCGTGAAGCGGGAGCCGATGGAATCATTGTGTCCAACCACGGCGGTCGTCAGCTCGATGGCGCCGTGGCGGCGCTGCGGGTCCTGCCGGGGATTGCGGCGGCGTGTCCGGACATCCCGGTCATGATCGACGGCGGCGTGCGCCGCGGAACCGATGTGCTGAAGGCACTCGCGCTCGGTGCGAAATTTGTGTTCGTCGGCAGGCCGTTCGCATACGCCGCAGCAGTTGCCGGTGCGGCGGGTGTCGACCACGCGATCGGGCTGCTGTCGGCCGAAGTCGACCGCGACATGGCCATGCTCGGCATTCCCGATCTTCAAGAGCTCGGTCCGGGAAGGCTTATGAGGGTCAAAGGCCATCCGCTCGAGTAGCGTCCGAGCAGCGGTCAGGCCTGCGCGTGCGATCGGACAACCAAGCTGCGCGATACATCGCGGGCTATTTACTCATTACCAGTGTCGGCAGCCAGAGCGTCAGCGGCGGCCAGACGGTGATCGCGACAAGCACGATCAGCAGCGGCACCAGCCACGGCAGGATGGCGCGCGAGATCTGCTCGAAGGTAACCTCCGCGATGCGCGCCATGACGAAGAGCACGACGCCGATCGGTGGATGGATCGTGCCGAGAATAAGGTTGAAGATCATGATCAGCCCGAACTGAACGGGATCGATGCCGAAGCTGGTCGCCGCCGGCACCAGGATCGGGATCAGGATCAGCATTGCCGCGAGCGCTTCCATGAAGCAGCCTACTGCGAGCAGGACCACGTTCGAGACGAACAGAAACACCAGCGGTTCGTGGATCGCTGCGACGATCGCCGGCGCGACGGTCTGTGGAATGCGCGAGATCGACATGCACCAGCCGAGCGCCCCCGCGACCATGACCAGAACCATGACGATGCCCGTGGTTTCCGCGGTATTGATGAGGATCGCCGGTAGATCCTTCATCGAAAGCGTCCGGTAAACGAGGAATCCCAGGAAGAGCGCGTAAAGGCAGGCGACCGCCGCAGCTTCGGTCGGCGTAAACAACCCGCTGAACATGCCGCCGAGCAGGATCACCGGGGTCAGCAGCGCCCAGATGCTTTCCTTCAATGCGAGCCATACGTCGCTCAAGCCTCCGAAGGCATGACGCGGCAAACCCTGGCGCGGCGCGATAATCGCCACCAGCGTCATGAGCGACAAGCCCATCAGCACGCCGGGAATGACGCCGGCGAGAAACAACCGGCCTATCGACACGTCCGCGCTGACGCCGTAGATCACCATCGGCAGGCTCGGTGGGATGATGGGTCCGATGGTCGCCGCGGCCGCGCTGATCGCCGCCGCCGTTTCGGGACGATAGCCCGCTTTTTTCATCGCCCGGACTTCGACAGCGCCGGTTCCCGCCGCATCGGCGACGGCGGAACCCACCATGCCCGCGAAAATCATGCTCGACAAAATGCTTGCGTGCGCGTAGCCGCCGCGCAGCGACCCGACCAGCGAAGTCGCGAAGCGGACGATGCGGTCGGTCAGCTTTGCCGCGCCGAGCAGATTGCCCATCAGGATGAACAGCGGCGCGGCGACCAGCGGAAACGAGTTCATCGCCTGCGCCATCTTCTGCGGCACGATGGACGGGGACAGGCCGCTGAAGACGACGAAGGCGAATGCCGCTAATCCCATCGACGCGAACAGCGGCATGCCCATGAGGATGGCCACCAGCCAGACGCCGACGATCTCCAGCATCAGATGGATCATTCGACGATCGTCCCCTCGCCCGCGGCCGGCGGACGCAACTGCGTCGGCCGCCGCAGCGTTTCGATGACCTCGCTTGCGCCCTGCAGCGCGGTGATCGCACCGCCCACCACCATCGGGGCGTACATCCAAGCCATGGAGATCGGCATGGTCGTCGCTTCCAGCTCGTAATTCTTGCCGATCAGCGCCACGCTGTAGGCCGTGACGAGCGCGCCGAAAAGCGTTATCGCCGACTGGATCGCGAGCTCAGCCGCCTGGTGTGCCCGCCGAGGAAGCCTGTCCTGGAAGAACCGGATGCGCACGTGTATGCGCTTGCGGCTGGCCGCGATCCAGCCGAACACCGCGAGCCACACCATCAGGAAGCGGGACAGCTCGTCGGTCCAGATCAGAGGCTCACCCAGCGAGCGCGTCACGGCGCCGAGCGACACGCAACCGAGCAGCGCGCTTACGAGCGCGCAGCAGACGAACACAGACGCCTTGTCGAAAGCGCCGGCGGTGGCGCGAAGCATCGGCATTCCAGTGCGGGAACGGCGGCACGCCAGTCGGCCCGACTGGCGTGCCTGTGTGGTTGATGCGCGATCGATACGCGGTCGGGTCAAAGCGCGGCGATGCGCTCCCAGAGCCCCTTGCCCCATTTAGATTCGAACTTTGCCGGCACGCTCGCCAGCACGGGCTTGCGGAAGCTATCGAGGTCGGGGTGGATCACCGTCATGCCGGCGGCCAGGAAGGTGTCGACGAGCTTGCCTTCCTGCGCCAGGATCTCGTCGTCCTGTGCCTGGCCGTGCGTCTCGACCGCGCGCTTCAGCGACTGTCGCTCCTTGACGTTCAGCGCCTGCCATGCGGGTTCGTTCACGACGATCAGGCGCGGCGTGATGATGTGTCCCGTGAGCACAAGATACTTTTGCACTTCGAAGAATTTGTTGCTCTGAATGGTCGGCAGCGGATTTTCCTGCCCGTCGACGGCGCCCTGGCTCAGCGCCAGGTAGAGCTCGCCGATGTTGAGCGGCGTCGGCCGCGCGCCCCAAGCCTCCGCCATCGCACGGAAGGTGTCGACTTCGGGAATGCGCAGCTTGAAGCCCTTCATGTCATCGATGGTGTTGATCGCCCTGGTTCCTGAGGTGACGTGCCGCTTGCCGTAATACGTCGAGCCGATGACGCGCATCGAACGCTTGGCTACGAGCGCGGCGTTCATCTCGTCGAGCACCGGCGAGGTCAGCACGCGGCGCACGTGTTGCGGATCGCGCCATATGTAGGGCGCCTCGAGGATCGAGAACTGCGGAACGAATTGACCGAATTGCGCCGCACCTTCGTCGACGATCTGGATCGCGCCCGATGACGCCGATTCGATGACGTCGCGCGACGAGCCGAGCTGTCCGGCCGGAAAGGTCTGGATGTCTACCGCGCCGCCGGTGTCTTCGCGTACCTGCTTCGCGACGCGTTCCATCATCGCGACGGACGGGTGGTTGGTCGGCAGCACCGTCGCCCAGCGCAGCGTCGTCGCCGCGCGTGCGCGTCCCGGCAACGCGCCGATCGCCATGCCCGCGAGCCCCGCGCCGATCCACTCGCGCCGTGTCCAACGCATCGCATCACTCATCGCTTCTTCCCCCGTTATCGATCACGTCGAGCCTCGTAGCAGAAATCTTCCTCAGCGCCAGAACTCGCGCGAGGCGATGCGCGCGCCTTCGGCCATCGCCGCCATCTTCGCCCACACGACGTCCGGATCGACGGCCGCCTGCCCGACCCAGGTGCCGAAGCCGCAATCGCTCCCGGCCATTACGTTCTCGCGGCCGACGAGCTTCGCGTAACGTCCGATCCGCTGCGCGACGAGCTCGGGGTGCTCGATGAAGTTGGATTTCGACTCGATCACGCCCGGGATGAGCACCTTTCCCTCCGGCAGCTTGACCTTCTCGAACAGCGCCCATTCGTGCGCGTGACGCGGGTTGGACGCCTCGATCGCGATCGCCGAGGGCCGCGCGCGGAACACGATGTCGATCACGTCGGCGAGCGCGACGTCGCAGTGATGCGGGCCTTCGTAGTTGCCCCAACAGAGATGCATGCGCAGCCGCTCGGGCGGGATGTTCGCCACCGCGTGATTGAGCGCCTCGACGTGCAGTTGCGCCTTCATGCGCCACTGTGCGAGGTTCAGGGTCGCGTACTGGATGTGCCGCCCCATGCCAAGATCGGGGCAGTCGATCTGCAGCACGATCCCGGCGCCGGCGATGGTCTCATATTCGTGCCGCATCGCGTCGGCGATGGCAAAGATGTACGCTTCCTCACTCGGGTAATGCTCGTTGCGGAAAAACAGCGAAACGACACCGGGCGACGCCGCGGTCAGGAACATCTCCTGCGCCTTCACCTTGGCAAACGCGGCCTGCAGATGGTCGACGTCCGTCTTCGCCGCTTGTGGATCGCGCACACCGATAGCCGCGTTGCACGCCGGCGTCTTTCGGCGCGAGCGGCCGGGATCGCCGAAGACGCGTTTAGCGAGATTGGGAAAGGCGACCAGATCCTGATAGACGAAGGTGTTCCCGGTACCGCCGAACCCGGACAGCCGATCCTTGATGTATGTCGCGTAGCTCGGCTTGCTCATCTCGCCGTCGTTGACCACGTCGACGCCGGCTTCGGCCTGCTTGCGCACGACCACCTCGACAGCGGATGCGACGCGCTCGGAGAGCGCCTCAGGGTCGACCGGCACGCCCTCTTCCCTGGCGTACATCATCCGGATCAGGTCAACCGGCCGGGGCAGGCTGCCGGTGTGCGTGGTGAGAAACCGCTCGGTGCTGCGCTTCATGCCATGGATTCTAACTGGGGTCAGAGCACGGTTTGGCGACATGTCCCACCAGCGGGCGCGACCGCATCTCAGTCGAAACTGACAATCTCCACCCAGTTGGCGCCTTTTCCGGTCGGGTACTTGTTAAGGAACTTGAGCGCGCCGCTCCCCTGGTCGATCGCGTAGACAGAAATCGTTTCCGATTTTTCTCCGGTCGCAACGAGGAGTTTGCCTTTGGGATCGATGGCGAACCCGCGCGGCTGGCGCTCGGTGGGCGTGCTGGACAGATACGTGAGCTTGCCGCTTGCGCCATCGACGCTGAACGCACCCAAGGTGTTGCTGGTGCGCTCCGAGATGTACAAGAACTTGCCGTTCGGAGTCATGTGAATATCCGCGGCCCAGATGTCGTTGTCGGTGTTGCGCGGCGGCGGCGCATTGGCGGCGCCGATAGCGCCGCGTGGCGCGCCGGGCCCGAGCTTCGTATCCGGCGGCAGCCCCGAAACCGAGCTCACTTCGGTCAGCAGCCCGGTCTTGCCGTCCACCGAAAAGGTCGTGACCGTGCCCAGCAGCTCGCTCAGCGCGTACAGGTACCTGTTGTCGCCGGACGTGATGAAGTGGCGCGGGCCCGTCATCGTCTTCATCAGGTAAACCGAGGGCGTGTTGGAGCTGAGCTTGCCGGTCTTTTCATCGAAAGTGAACTGGAAGATCGCGTCGCTTCCGAGCGTGGGGACGTAGACGAACTTGTTGCTCTCGTCGACGCGGATCGAATGCGCGTTGCGACCGACCGGAATCACCTGCAGGGGCTCGGCGGCAACGCGGCCGTCGCTGCCGACTGCGTTGACGCTGATGACATGTCCGCCATAGGACGCACCCAGCAGGTAGCGCCCGGTCTTGTCGAGCGAGATGTACGGAAAGCTCTCCGCCAATGGCGAAGTCGCCAACGGCGTCAGTGCGCCCATGTTACGGTCGATGGAATAGACGTGCACCAGATACGGCTTGGATCGCGACGCCGCGTACAGAAAGCGGCGATCGGGGCTCACCACCATAGGCATGACGATGCTCGCCGCCTTGGCGCGCGCGCCCGGCTGCAGCTCACCCGAATCGAGCATCTGATAAACGCCGATGTCGCCGTCCTCGGCGTTCGAGACGTAGACGAATGTTGCCGCCGACACCGGCGCGCCGCCGACAAGCGATGCCATTGCCGCCACGGCGATCCCCCTGGTCAATGTTGCGAAAGCTTTCATGATCTCCTCCCTCGTTGTCTTATAGCGCGAACCCGCATACGGATCGCGGCAGGCTTTTCCGCGGTCATTCAATGCCGTGTCAGTGGAGGCTTGTTCAGCCGCCGAGGTCCTTGGCAATCTTGTCGATGCCGACTTGCGCACACGCCGCGTCTTTCTCACCGCCGGGAGCGCCGGAGATGCCGATCGAACCGATCAGTTCCTTGCCGGCAAAGATCGGCAGCCCGCCCTCGATCGAGGTGATTTTGTCCAGCAGCATGAACCCGGCAAGCCCGGGTTGAGCCCGCTTGGCCATTTCGCCCGACGGTGAGCGCGTCGTGAAGGCCGTGTATGCCTTGCGCATGCTGTTCTCGATAGTGTGCGGATTCACACCGTCGTCGCTCAGCACGACGGCGGTGCGGGCGTGGCGATTTAATACGGTCACCGTTACTTTGTAGCCGTCGGCGCGGCAACGCTCCAGGCCTGCCCTGGCTACATCCAGCGCCGCGTTGAGTGAAATGCCGCGTTCGGTGACGATGGCCTGAGCGCCAGCCATGCCAGGTGCAAAAGCGATGGCTGCCAAGAGAAACATACCCTTGTTCGTTTTCATTGAATCCCTCCTGTGTGATTGGAACTGCGTGACACTCGCCGCGACGCGGCGCGCCGCCAGATCCGGCGCGCGACAAGCGCCGACGGTCCTGAGCCTGATTACTTTCCAAGAATCATGATGAGATCGACGCCGTTGCCCATTGCGGCGTAGCCGGCCCGGTTCGGGTGCAGCTTGTCGCCGGGACCGCCGGTGGTGGAATTGGGCTGATATTCCGCTTTCAGCTCGCCGGTCTTCGGGTCGAGCGTTATGACATCGAAGTCGACCACGCCGTCGAATATACCTGCGTTGCGGATGAAGTTGTTGTACTCCTTCCGCTTCGCCTCGACTTCGGGCGTGCCATGAGTGGGCGTGCTGTTCAGTGCGCCGGTCAGCGTCGCCATGTAAATGCGCACGCCCGGGATGCCCTCGCGCAGTCGCTTTACACCCTCGCGCGCGCCGTCGGACACCGCCTGGGCAGAGGCGCCGGCCGCGCCGAAATCGTTGATTCCCTCGAGCCAGATCACGGCCGAGACACCGGGCAGACTGATCACGTCGCGCTGCAGCCGATCGAGCGCTGACGGTCCACCGGGGATCGGTTTCGTCGCATAGTCGGTCGGCCCGATGACCTGATTGCCACCGATGCCCTCATTCACGACCGCGAAGCGATTACCGGAAGCTGCATGCAGACGTCGCGCGAAAACATCCGGCCAGCGATCGTCGCCATTCAAGGTGGATGCCGTGCCGTCGGTAATGGAATCGCCGAACGCCACGATGACGCGCGTGGCAGGCGGAGCCGTCATCACGACCTCATCCAGAAAATACCAGGAGGTGGACGACAACGGGAACGCGGATTCACTCTCGTCGCTGCCACGCGAGCCGGCGCCGGGAACAGTAAGGTAGGACGTGGTGAGCGCCTTGGCATGCCATGTCATCGGACCGCTTTCGCCTACGACATGAAAGCTCACCGCAAGGCGGCGGCCGATCAGCATCGGGTCAGCAGCGTTCTTCACAAATGGCAGCGAAACCGCGTCGGAGAGGACATCTTTTCCGGGCGCCACCGTGACCGCCTGCTTGCCTCCGAAAGTGACGACGCGGCTTGTGCCACTCAAAAGGGCGCTGCCGCTGGTCTGCAAGGCGATGTACGCACCGTCGAAGGTGACGGGCTGCGTGCCATACGCGTTGGATAGACGAATGCGCGCCTGCTTGCCCCAGATGTCCGGCCGCACGATCATGCGGAAGGATTGGTCGACCGCACCGCGCGCGGCATCAGGGAAGGCGAGTTTCAGCTCCGGCTGCGCGCTGGGGTTGCCGACCGGGTAAGGCCCGTGCGCCGATGCGGTCCACGTGGCAACCCAGTGCGGCGCTTTCGCGGGCGAGGTCTGGGTCTCGGCGGCCTGCGAGAGCGCGGCGTAGGCGAGGATCAATCCAAATACGAATTGTGCGGGACGGTGTGCCATTGGGTTCCTCGTTTATAGCGGCGGCGCCGAGACAGTACACCGCCCCCGGGCAGGAGCCGCTGAGCATCTCAGGTCAGGGAATTTCGTACACCGCCATGTCATCCGCGACGCCGCGAACCGGCAGTCTTCTCGCCGTGGGCTTGATCCCATCCGCCTCGAGCAGCTCGAATGCCGGCGGATGGTCCACGATCGACCCGGTCGCGAGGATCGAGCGCGACACCGCGAGGCACTGCACGCGGGAGGCGATGTTCACCGTCTGACCGAAGTAGTCCTGGCGATCGTTGAGCGTGACCGCGAGGCACGGGCCTTCGTGAATGCCGATCTTCAGCAGCAGGTCCTCGTTCTGGCGCTGTTGGTTCAGCGCGCGCATCGCCTCGCGGATGCGCAGCGCGGCCGCGAGCCCCCGATCGGGTGTCGCGAAGGTCGCCATGACCGCATCGCCGATCGTCTTCACCACGGCGCCCGATTCGGCAGCGATGATCTCTTGCAGGATCCGAAAATGTTCCTTGACGATATCGAACGCGACCAGATCGCCGACGCGCTCGTAGAGATCGGTCGAGCCCTTGAGATCGGTGAACAGGAAAGTAAGGCTGGTGATCTTGAGCCGCTGGTCGATGTCGAGCGTGCTCGTGCGGTAGATCTCGCGGAAGGTCTGATTGGACAACAGGCGCTTGGCAGTGAGGAACGGCTGGCGATTGCCGAGCAGGTCGTGCATCGCCTGCCCGGCGATAAACACGCCCGGCACGACGCGCGTGTCGGTGCGATTGTCAAGCGCCAGGCGCAGGGGGCCGGGCTGCATGACAATGGTGGTGGTGTGGGCGTGCGCCCTGTTGAAAACGATGGACAGCGACTGGCGCTCGCGCGTCGGCTCGCCTTTGACGTCGATGAACTGCGCCATGTGCGTGACCGGATCGAAGACGATCACGAATTCGGCGGGCAGCGTCAGCGACAGCATGGCCTTCTCGCCGGGAGGCAGCTCGACCAGCTCCAGAGAGATCTCGTCGATGGCTTTCTCGAAGGCGTCGTCGGGGAGGTCGATGCCGGAGCTCCAGAAAAGCTGCCGGTAGACTTGGAGGGCTGGGAGATCGTTCGGCGCGTGCGCCGCGATCCGGCGTGTACGCGGCGTCACCGTGAAAGTGACTTCGACCATCTCGTCCAGCGTCGGCTCGTATCCGGCGGCGCACAGCGCGCACCCGTACTCGGTCTGATTCACAGTCTTGAGCGAAGCGCCTGCGTCGAGTACCCCGCCGCACCCGGGGCAGAGTACATTCCACGACATCTCGAACAGCCCCAGCCGCGCGGCGTGCAGGAACGCCGCGATGACGCGATCCTCGTTCAGGCCCGTCTTGGCCGCAAAGGCCATGGCGTTGATGCGATTAAGACGGTTATCCGGCGCGTCCCGCACCAGCGCCTCGATGGCGCGCACGACGTCGGGATCGGCAGACTCCCGCAATGCAGCGAAAAGGGTCTGCGCTTCGGTCATCAAAAAAGCTTACGCCGAAACGCGCTGTGACGGTATAGGATTCGCAATGCACGCCGGACGGGCAACGTGAGATCGAGCATGCGTTCTGGTCGCCTCGCTGACTTGGCCGGCCTGGCACCGATGTGACAAAATGAGTGCAGAGCGCGCCCGCGCCGCCGCCGACCCGAGGAGGAACCATGAGCATGCTTTCCACCGACGAGCTGGAAAAACTCTCCGCCGCCGAATCGCTGTTCCCATCGCCGATTCCCGTGCAATCGATTTCGAGCGACGAATTCATGCCTGGTTTGCAGACGAAGAAGCAACGCGAATTCGAGACTCGCGTCAAGGAGATGGGGACGCGGATGGCCAAGCGTCTGGGCATAAGCCGGCGTCGCTTTTTCCAGACCGCGGCCGGCATGGCGGCCGCCTTCCTCGCCATGAACGACACCTATGGGCCGATCTTCGGCGTCTCGGCTGCCGAGGCCGCCGAGCCCGAGCGCGCGGACGATCGCGCGAAAAAGCTCTCCGGCCAGTTCATCATGGACATGCACACGCACTTCCTGCGTCCGGGCACGAAGATCATGACCTTCGTCAACCAGCGCAAGGCCGTCGGAAAGGCCGGCTGGAACCCCGGGCTCGCCGGCAAGGATCAGACCATCGACGACCTGATGTTCACCAACTATCTGAAGGAAATCTATCTCGACAGCGACACCAAGGTGGCGTGCATCAGCGGCGCGCCTTCGGAGGTGCCGGAGGATTGGTTCCTCACCAACGAAATGAAGGCGCAGGCACGCGCGGACGTGAACGGGCTTGCGGGCAGCAAGCGCATGCTCGCGCACGCGATCTTCACCCCCGGATACGACGGTTGGATGGAGCAGATCGATCACGCGATCAACGATCTCAAGCCCGACTCGATGAAGGGCTACACCATCGGCGACAACACCAACAAGAATCTTTCCAAGCATCCCTGGCGCTTGGACGACGAGAAGCTCGTCTATCCGGCATACGAAAAATTCGCCAAGGCGGGTCTGAAGAACGTATGCATTCACAAGGGCCTGTTTCCGCCTTCGGTGGAGAAGCAGTTTCCGAGTCTGCTCGAGTACTCGGACGTGCGCGACGTCGGCAAGGCTGCGAAGGACTGGCCGCAGCTCAACTTCATCATCTACCACGGCGGCTACCGCTTTGCCGGTGGCGGCTCGGTCGAGGACGCGTGGGCGCAGTTCGAACAGACCGGACGCATCGAATGGATCACCGATCTGTCGGAGATTCCCGCCAAGTATGGAGTCAAGAACGTCTACGCCGACGTCGGCCAGTTGTTCGCCCAATCGACGATTGCCGATCCACGCGTGTCGGCGGTGATGGTCGGCCAGCTCATCAAAGGAATGGGCTCGGATCACGTCTGCTGGGGCACCGACGCGATCTGGACCGGCTCGCCGCAATGGCAGATCGAGGCGCTGCGTCGCCTCGAGATCCCGGAGAACCTGCGGAGCAAATACGCGCTGCAGCCTCTCGGGGCCGCCGACGGTCCGGTCAAGACGGCGATTTTCGGCGGCAACAACGCGCGCTTGTACAACTACAAACCTCAGCACCGGGCGGCGCTCGAGGACGACCGGCTCGCAAGCTACAAGGAGCTCTACGACAAGCACGGCGCGGGGCGGACCAATCTCGCGTACGGTTACGCGCTGAAGACCGCGTAACGACGCCAACTATGCCGTCGGGCGTCGCGCTGAAGGCTGTGAATCCGGGGCCCCTCGCCGGAGGCTCGCGCCTTCGGCCTCCGTGGACCCTCACTTCAGGATGATCCGAGACATGTCGGCCTCAAGCGGCGACTCGCAATTCCCGACGATCCCCACGCTTCGCGCCGGGGCGACCGGCGACGCCGGAGGCTCCCGCCGCTCCTTCCTCGCCGCAGCGACGGCGGCATGCGCGGGCCTGTCGATCCGCGCTGACGATGCTCGCGCGGAATCCGGAACGCTCGCCGAGGTCATTGGCACCGCGCACTGGACGGTCAAGCGCGCTGGCAGCGACAACGTCAAGCTCTTCCTGTGGCGCAAGCAGCTCAAGAATCGCGTCGCCGGCGGCGCCTCGGACAAGGAGACCGGGACGATACTCTTCGTGCACGGATCGTCGGTGTCGGCGACGCCGGTGTTCGACCTGCAAATTCCCGGAAGGCCGGAGACTTCCACCATGGACTGGTTCGCTCGCCGCGGCTACGACACCTGGTGCGTCGATTGCGAAGGCTACGGACGCTCGGACAAGTGGCGGCCGGTGAACGCGGATGTGTCGTGCGGCGCCGACGATCTCGCCTGCGCGTCGGAGTACATCCTGAAGCAGGGCGCCGACCGGAAGCTATTGCTCTACGGAGCCTCGTCAGGCGCGCTTCGCGCGGGCTTGTTTTCGCAAAGATATCCCGATCGCGTGCAACGTCTCGCCCTCGATGCGCTGGTCTGGACCGGAGAGGGAAGCCCGACGCTCGCCGAGCGCAAAAAGAGGCTGGAGGAATATCGCGCCAACAACCGCAGGCCGATCGATCGCGCGTTCGTGCGGAGCATCTTCACCCGCGACCATCCAGACACCAGCGATCTCACGGTGGTCGACGCGTTTGCCGACGCGGTGCTCGCGCTGGACAAGTCGGTGCCGACCGGAACCTACATCGAC
>Ga0210402_10000099_pt1 | contig 95387 bp, 88 predicted proteins | sample IncBWC7MmetaG_FD_161055 | JGI IMG/M metagenome (GOLD analysis project Ga0210402, IMG submission 161055) | Forest soil microbial communities from Barre Woods Harvard Forest LTER site, Petersham, Massachusetts, United States - Inc-BW-C-7-M | ecosystem: Environmental > Terrestrial > Soil >...
CTGCCCACGCCGACCGGTCACCCCGCTGCAGTGCATTGATGGCAGCTCGCACGGTGGGATTCGTTAGCTTCTCCCATCCTTTGGGACACGAGTCATGCCGGGCTTTGGATCTCACGGACACTGCGCGCCGGTCGCAATCCACGCGCCGATGAGCTGGCCGAAATCGGATTGGGTTCCCGGTGCCGGCTCACGGTCCCCTCCCGGGTGCCACGCCCAGCCGACGAGCGGGTCGGTGGCGATGTGCCGATAGATATCGGCGAGGCTGCGCCGTCCATTCCGGTTCGGATCCTTGATCTGCTCGCAGATCCCGCCCAGTGATTTGCCTTGCCACGCCATCGAGACTGGTGCGAGCCCCCAGCGCGGATTGCCGGGGATGCTCTTTATCGACGACACGAGCGTCGCCTGGTTCGCCGGACCGTGACATGACTTGCACGGCAGCCCTTGGACCCCATGGTCGCCGGAGCCCGCGAGCATCGGCGGTATGTGCGCGTGCAGATCATCGCCCTGAGTAGGCTGACCCGTCACAGGATGGCAGTTCATGCAACGCGGATGCTGAATCACCTTGGCGGCTTCGGTGAACAGAGCAATGGAACGCGTACGCTCGTCGCCGATGCCCGAGAAGGCCGAGACGGCCTTGAGCGGAACATCGGTAGACGCATCCGCAACCGCAGCCAGAGCGACAAGCGCAGCTACCGCACCGCGCCCGACAGACGACCAGCTGTGCGGGTTCATGAGGACGTTCGCAGTTGCTGTGGATCGATCGGCAGCGTCCGGATGCGCTTGCCCGTGACGGCGAAGATCGCGTTGGTAACCGCCGGGGTGACCACGGAGGTCCCCGCCTCACCGAGACCACCGGGAGGTTCGGCGCTTTTCACCAGATACGTCTCGATCACCGGCGCTTCGTTGATCCGCAGCGGACGATAGTCGTGGAAGTTCGACTGTTCCACCCGGCCGTTTTTCAACGTGATCGCGCCGTACAATGCTGCGGTCAGCCCGAAGAGGGCGCCACCTTCGATTTGGGCAGCGACCGTGTCCGGATTGATGACGATTCCGCAGTCGACGGCGCATACAATGCGGTGGACTTTGACCGAGCCGTCGCTCGCAACTTCCACTTCCGCCACCTGCGACAGGTAGCTGCCGAACGCGAACTGCACCGACACCCCGCGTCCGCGGCGATCCGGTAGAGGCTGACCCCAGCCCGCCTTTTCCGTTGCAAGATTGAGCACGCCAAGCGCGCGTGGATTGTGCCCGAGCAGCAGCTTGCGATAGGCGACCGGATCCTGCTTTGCCGCGGCCGCCAGCTCGTCGATGAAGCTCTCGACGACGAAGACATTGTGGGTCGGGCCGACACCGCGCCAAAAGGCGGTCGGGATCCCTGGGGGCTCGACGCGCACGTAGTCGACATGGATGTTCGGGAAGGCGTAGGGAGGTTCCGCCGCTCCCTCCACCGCATCGGCGTCGAGACCATTCTTGAAGAGCTGTGGGACATAACGTGCAAAGATCGATGAGCCCGCGATGCGGTGGGTCCAGGCCACCGGCTTCCCGGTCGCGTCGAGCCCTGCGGACAGTCGGTCGTAGTAGTAGGGGCGGTACATGTCGTGCTGGATGTCTTCCTCGCGGCTCCATACGACCTTCACCGGTCCGTCAACGTGTTGCGCGATCTTGACTGCGAGGATGCTGCCGTCGGGCTCGAGCCGACGTCCGAAGCCGCCGCCGAGGAGATGGTTGTGAATTTTGATTGAATCCTTCGGCAGGCCGGTGATCTGTGCGATCACCTCCTGTGTCAGTGTCGGCGCCTGCGTGCCGACCCAGAGCTCGCAGCCGTCCTTGCGTGCATGGACCGTGCAGTTCATCGGCTCCATCGCCGCATGTGCGAGGAACGGGACCTGGTAGATCGCATCGATTCGCTGCGCTGCGCTGGCGAGCGCCTTCTCGGCGTCGCCGTCATTACGTGCGGCCGCGCCAGAGTGCTTCGATCCTTCCTCGAGCTGGCGGATGATATCGGCGTTGCTGTCCATCGCGTTCGGACCGTCATCCCATTCGATGGCGGCTGCCTGGAGTCCCTTCTTTGCGGCCCACATGTGGTCGGCAACGATGGCGACGGCTTCGTCGATGCGCACCACCTGTTGCACGCCCTTGACAGCGCGCGCAGCCGTCTCGTTCAGCGCTTTGGGCTTGCCACCAAACACGGGCGAAATTGCGATCGCCGCGATTTTCATCCCCGGCAACTTCGCGTCGATGCCGAATTGCGCACGGCCGTTGACCTTGTCCGGCGCATCCAGCCGCTTGGCCGGCGTGCCGATCAACGTGAAGTTCTTGGGATCCTTCAACACGATGCTGTCAGGCGCCGGTACTGGCAACACGGCCACAGCATCAACGAGCTCTCCGTAGCCGACGTGCCGCGTTCTGGTCGAATCCGAGACCACGCCGTGGCGCGCGGCGCAGGTGCTCGGGTCGACACCCCAGCGCTTTGCAGCGGCCGCAATCAGCAGCGTTCGCCCGACAGCACCGGCTTGCCGCAACGGTGTCCAGAAAGCGCGGACGGAGGCTGAGAGGCCGGTCGTCTGGATGTGCAGCAGCGAATTGGCATACAGCGCGTCATTAGGCGGGGCGTGCTCCAGGCGGACCTGATCGAGACCAACCTCCAACTCCTCCGCCAGCAGCATCGGCAACGCGGTGTACGTGCCTTGGCCCATCTCAACCATCGGCATCACCAGCGTCACGTGACCCCGGCGGTCGATTCGGATAAACGCGTTCGGCGCGAACGCTGGCGATGCGGCGGCGGCCCACGCGGGGCGCAACGCGAGAGGCAACGCGAGCTCGAGGATCAGGCCGCCGCCCAAGGCGGCGCCGACCTTGAGGAATCCGCGACGGTCGAACAGACGTAGTAGCGATTGGTCGGGCATGGCAATCCTCTCTAGCCCGCGGCGCGGTGGATGGCCGCGCGGATGCGCGGATAAGTCCCGCACCGGCAAACGTTGCCGGCCATCGCAGCATCGATGTCGGCATCGCTCGGCTTCGGATTGGCCATCAGCAAAGCGGTGGCCGACATGATCTGGCCGGATTGGCAATAGCCGCATTGCACGACTTCGAGATCGAGCCAGGCCTTCTGCACTGCCTTGCCCTGCGGCGTCTTGCCGACCGCCTCGATCGTCGTGACGGCTTTGTTCCCGATGCTGCCGATCGGGGTGACGCACGACCGTGCCGGTTCGCCGTCGATATGCACCGTGCAGGCGCCGCACAGCGCCACGCCGCAGCCGAACTTGGTTCCGGTCACGCCGAGCAGGTCGCGCAGGACCCAGAGCAGCGGTGTATCGCCATCGACATCGACACGATGGTTTGCTCCATTGACATTGAGGGTGAAGCTCATGGAATTACTCCGGGTAGGGGGCCAAAGAGCCGCGTAGCAATTCGCCGACGTCGCCGCGCACTGCGCCGGTCCAAAAGCGGCAGCTCTTATCCGAATGGCTCACGTTGCCTTTTTTCGCCGTACCAGCTTCCAAAAGGTGAACGTAAAAGTACTGGCTAGCGATCCATGTGTCCAATGCATTATCATGATAGCTAGCATGCGATTCGAGCATCTAAGCAGAACCGACCTCAACCTGCTGCAGACGCTGTTGGTCCTGCTTGAGGAAAAGCATGTCACCCGAGCTGCGGAGCGCTGCTTTCTCAGCCAACCAGCGATGAGCCGGGCGCTGGAGCGGCTTCGCGAAGCGTTCGGCGATCAGCTTCTCATCCGCCACGGCCGCGCCTATCAACGCACTGCGCGCGGGGAACGCCTGCTCCAGGAGCTCGAGAGCGTCCTGCCGAGACTCGAATCGTTGCTGACCGGGGAAGCATTCAAGCCCGCTCTCAGCAACGCGCGCTTCCAGGTCGCCATGACGGATCACGCCTGTTTTGTGGTACTTCCTGCGCTCGTCCGACGTCTGAAAACTGCAGCACCTGGATTGCGCCTGGAAGTGATCGCGTCGCACGACAGGCGCTTCGAGGACCTTGCGTCGGGCAAGCTCGATCTGGTCCTCGACGCCGCCGGGGCGCCGTCTGACCTGCAGTCCGAAACGCTCTTCTCGGACGAGTTTGTCTGCGTCGTCGCTGCCAAGCACCCGCTTCGCGCGCGGCGACTGACACTGGATCAGTATCTCAAGCATTCGCACGTGGTCGTGAACGTCTTGTCGGGTCAACAGATTCCGGTTGACCGTCCTTTGGCTGCGCTGGCGTTGAGGCGGCAAGTCGGAATCGTCATGCCGTTCTTTGCGCCGGCTGTGGCCGCGGTTGCCGAGAGCAACATGATCCTGACGGCTCCAAAACGATTGGCTGTCAGGTTGGCGAAGAGCATTGGCGTCCGGATGATCCCAGCGCCCGTCGAGCTTAAGGGATTCATATACGAGATGAGTTGGCATCCGCGGTTGACCACGGATCCGACTCATCAATGGTTTCGCGACCAGGTACGAGTGGTTGCAAGGGCGCTGTAAGCGCGATCCATGTGACCAAGGTGACCATCGCGTGCCGGCCCTTGATCATATGAGTCACAGGTGTCCATGACGAGTCCATTTGGGTTTCGATTACGTGTGCTCGCCGACGAGTGTCCGGATGACTTCCGCGAGACTCACCTTGCCCTTGACCAGGCTCGCGGCGCCACTCTCAAACGTGATCCAACCTTCGTTGAATCCGTCGAGCATCTGGATGCGCGGAATCGGATCACGCATGCCCTGAGCTCGAAAGATTGCGCCCCAGTTCTCGCGCGGAACTGCCTGTGCGCGAACCGAACGATGCAGCACCTTCGCGAGTTCCGCTGCGATCCCGTGCTGGCTCACCCTCTCCGGGCCCTCTAGTTCGACGACTCGTTTTCCACTCCAGTCTTGCAGCAGCAGTTCGGCTGCGACGCGGCCCACATCCTCGGTGGCGACCATCGGCACGGCCTTATCGAGCGGCTGCAGGAAGGAGGAGAGGACGCCTTGGTCGCGGGCCTGGGCAACGTCCCAGCTCAAGTTTTCCATGAACCAAGCAGGGCGGAGGAAGGTCACTGGAATTGGCAGCGTCGACAGGGCCTCTTCCATCAGCGTACGTTGGGTCAGCAGGTTTGACTGTGCGGCTTGCGCGCCGATGGTCGAGAGACAGACGACCCTGGCGGGACGGGTCGCAGCGAGCGCTTGACGCACCGCGGAGATGACGGCCTTGGCCTCCGGGAACCCCGGTTCCGGATCGAAATTCGGAGGCGGCAGGATAAAAACGCCGGTGACGCTCGTGAACGCATGGGTCAGCGCCTCGGCATCCTCCATTTCGGCAATCGCGACTTCGCAGCCGCGATCTGACCAGAACCTGCCCTTGTCCGCATCGCGGACGACCGCGCGGACTCGTTGCCCCGCGGACAGCAGGGTGCGCGCGGCGATCCCGCCGACCTTGCCCGTGATACCGGTGATTGCATACATCAGATCTTTCCTTCAGGTGCTCGCGAGGCCGGCGTACAAGCCGCGCTCGAAGGCGCCGTATAGATCGACGACGCGCGCGTCGTAGAAGGGCAGCAGTTGCGTGAACATCGCGCCCGTGGCTTTCTTGACGGGGTCGATCCAGTAGTAGCAGTTGAGAAGTCCGGCCCATGAGCAGCTACCGGCGCTGCGGCCGTTGGGCCCGGGTTTCGTATTGATGTCGAAGGACAGACCCCACTTTTGTTGCATGCCAGGGAACAGGTTGGCGTCGTTGGACCACACCGGTGCGGACGACTTCAACGGATTCACGTCGAGGTTGCCGATCTGGTTCGTGCACATCGCAGCGACGGTTTCCGGCTTCAGGATCTGTGCACCGTTGAAGGTCCCGTCTCCAAGCAGCATCTGCAGGAACGCCATGTAGTCCCGCGGCGTGGCGAAGAGGCCTCCGCCTCCCGAGAAGAATTCGGGGCGTTGCGGCATCTCGAAAGGCAAGGCCTTGAGCGAGCCATCGGCCTGCCGCGCATATGTCGTGGCTGTACGCTGCTTCTGTGCGCTGCTTATCAGGAAGCCAGTGTTGGCCATGCCGAGGGGCTCGAACATGTGCTCCCGGAAATAGATCTCGAGGGACTGGTCGCTGATGGCCTCGATAATCTTGCCCACCACATCGATTCCGATTCCGTACTGCCAGCGCTCGCCAGGGTCGAATTCCAGCGGCGACGCGAGGGCGCCGTTCCTGCATTCGGCAATGTCCGGCATGCCGGTGACTTTTTCGTATTGCGGGATGCGATCGCTCCAGTTTGCGTAGGTGAACCCCGAGGTGTGCGTCAGCAGATGGCGCAGCGTGATCGCGCGCTTCGCGGGCCGCAGCTTCGGCTTGCCGGATGCGTCGAATCCCTCCAGCACCATGGGTGCGGCAAGCTCCGGTAACACTTGGCTCATCGGCTGGTCGAGGCTCAGCTTGCCTTGCTCCACGAGCTGCATGCAGGCCGTCGCAGTGATGGCCTTCGTCATCGACAGCAGCCAGAACACGGTGTCCTGCGTCATGCCGGTGGTGCCGTTCAGATCCTGCCTGCCGTAGGCACCCTCGTAAATCACTCGTTGCGAATCGGCAGCGAGTGCGACGACACCGGCAAGCGTTCCGTTCGAGACGCCTAACGCGAGCGCTTCGTCGATCGCATTGAATCGCCCTCGCGCGCCAGGGTGCGCCTGCACACGACCGTCCCGGGATGGAGTCGCGTTCGCTGCCAGGGCGGGCAGTGTCGCGACTGCAGCTGCGCCCAACAAGGAGCTCGCCCCCAGTCGCAGGAAGTCGCGACGGGTCTTCTGCTGAATGATCAACATGACATTCCTTCCGTGATGACCGTCACCGCGGTTGCTCGATCACGGTTCGCACGATTCGTCGGCATGGAGTGCATGATAGGGATGGGGCATCCTTGAGTGAAGCGACCTGGTGGCATATCATTCATGACACCCAATCACGAATCTCGCCATGACTCTCGACGGACGCCTTCTCTCCAACGTGAGCGTGCTGGCTGCTGTTGTCGAAGGAGGAAACTTCGCAAAGGCCGCCGATGCTCTTGGCCTCACGCCTTCGGGAGTTAGTCGCGCGATCGCGCGGCTCGAAGCGCGCATCGGTGTGCGGCTCCTCGACCGAACGACCCGCTCCGTGAATCTCACGGACGAGGGCCGGCTTCTCTACGCCAACATCAACCCGCTGGTCCTTGGAATTGAAGACGCAGTGACACGCACGAGCGGTTCATCCGCCTCGGTGCGGGGCCGCTTGCGCGTCAACACGGACGCTTTTACGTCCCGTCTGTTGTTGTCTCCGCACATACGTCGCTTCCTCGAGCTTTACCCGGAGCTGTCGCTCGAGTTGATCGCGCGCGATCAACTCGGCGATCTGGTCGCCGAAGGGTTCGACATCGCGGTTCGCTTCGGCGAGCCACCGTCGTCATCACTGGTCGCGCGCAAGCTGCTCGACACGCGCTTTGTCGCAGTGGCGACACCCGAATATCTGGAGCGGCATGGGCGGCCTGCGAAACCGGCCGACCTCGCCAATCATGTATGCATCCAGGTGCGCAGCCCGGTGACGGGGCAGCCGATCCCGTGGGAATTCCAACGCGGTCGAAAATCGATCACGGTGCCCACGTCGGGACGACTGCTCTTGACCGAAGTCGGCACGATCCTCGGCACATGTCTTTCCGGTGTCGGCGTCGCGCAGATCAAGGCCCTCGGGATCCAAGAGCTGCTCGACGACGGTCAGCTCATCGACCTGTTCCCCGACTGGCCCAACAGGCGCTTTCCGCTCTATGCGCTGTATCCGTCGCGTCACCTGCCCGCGGCGAAAGTGCGTGCCTTCATCGATTTCGTGATGGCAGCCATCGGGCCAAAGGTGGGGCGACCGCTTTGACGAAGGAGCGATCAGCTCCGACCCGGCAGAAGCGCTTCACCACGGCAAAGTGAGCGGCAACCCCGTTCTGCTCGTCTAGTCATCGGTTCGAGCAACGACAGGCAGCAGCGTCGCATCGCGTGGTTCGCAGATTCCTTCAGGTTAATTGCGGAATGAATTTTGCGCTAAGCCTCTAAATGAGCGGCGGTCCGCGACAGACTGTCAATCCGCAGGTCCCAGGTCACTGGTGAGACGGGCCCTCTTTAGCCCTCAACGCGTTTGCCAGTCGTAAGCTGCCGTCGCAACAGACCGCGCTGATGGAGACGGGGCAGCGCCCGTTTTCTGGCGCGCTGCTGGCATGTCGCAAATGACTACGGAGGTCCGTGCTTACAAGACAGCTTTGCGCCGGTGGTCGACGACATTAGTCGCGACCTCAAGCACATCTGCGGTCGTACCGCCCTCTACTTCAATCACGATCCGCGCGACTTGGAATCCAGGCGACTGAAATGCGCTATTCTGGTGGGCGCGTCTCAATCGCCGGTGACAATTAGGCGGACCGACGCTGACTGTCAAGGATGACCGAGCAATAACCAGCCAGATATTTTCGCCTACGACGTGGAATTGTCACCAAACACGCAGAATCGTCACCAATGTTGGTGAGTGCTATCGTGGGGAAGACCGGTGCCGAAATCTTATCTCATTGTAGACTCTGTGTAGGTACGCACTTTGGAACAGCGGATTTGCACTTTGGGCCACTTTTCGCGGGCTGGTATGCGTGGGACGCTTGCACAGCCAGGCAGTTTGGGTACCCGGCTTATACAAGACGTCGTGCATCAAGGCCCGCGCGGCGACTCCGAGACGAAATGAGGCGAAGGGGGATGGTCGCTAACGTTTTTCGTCGCCGCTCGTGCTAGCGTGTGTCGCAACGAGCTCGGCTGCGGACTGGGAATTGTTCTTGAGGCTCTGTACCGCGTCCCACCTCAGACGCGTCCGGTAAACTGAGATGAGTCACAACCTCCGGAGTTATTCATCATAGTGAAATCTCGACGCCCTATCCTTCGAATCGGTCCTCGACACCCGTGGCTCGCGGCAGCAGGATTTCGCGGCGCGCTTCCGATCCTGGAACGCTTTTACGCATCCAAGCAGATCTTTCGTCCGACCAGCCGCTTCGCATTGGAGCAACTCCAGGCTGTCCGCGCGAGGATCGAACGTGGGGAAACGGTCTACCTCGCAGGGATCGGCGCCACCGGTTTCCATAACTCCGGCGTCGCACTCATCGAAGTCTCGCGCGACCGCGGACCTCGTATCATTTGCAACAATGAAGAAGAACGTTTTTCCGGCAAGAAGCATAGCGCCGATTTTCCGCGCAACGCGCTGCGTGCTCTGCGGACCACGATGGAGCGCATCGGGATCGGCCCCGAGCGCATCGCGGCGTGGCTCGGCACATGGGATTACGCTGCTCTCGCTGCCACAGTCTGCCGAACGGCCCTGGAAGAATTTCCAGCAAGCCTGAGCCTCTTTCGCGCGCGGGAGACCCCAGTGCTGAACGTCGCAAACATCGATCCGGCGACTCGCGGCCCACGTCATCTCGGCCATGCACTCGGGTTTCCCGGTCCCGCTCCGATCATCGGGATGCCGCATCACGACAATCACGCATGGTTCTCGTACTGCGCGTCACCTTTCGCCCGCAGCGAGGCTCCGGTGATGATCTCAGTGCTCGACGGGACGGGCGATCTCGGCTCGATCTCACTCTACATCGCCGAAGCGGGATCGATGCGCTTGCTTCGGTGCAATCACAGCGTCTTCGATTCGCTCGGTACTTATTACGGCGTCATCAGTTCGACTCAAGGCGGCTGGAGCTGGCTCAGCAGCGAAGGCCGATACATGGGCGCGGCGGCATACGGCAACTCCGACCGGCAAACGAACCACGTCTACGCGAAGCTGCGGGATATATTGAGCTTGCAACCGGAAGGGCAAATTTATCTCAACCGCGCGCTCGCGAATTGGCAACGCAATCTTTTCGACAATCCCTACACACCCGAGCTGACCAGCATTCTTGGCACGCCCGTCTCTGCAAAGGACATGTGGAATCCGGACGCGGTTCTACGCGTGGAGGACATCCACCACAAAGAGGATACCCAGGAGCGGCTCGACAAGGCAGCGGCGGTACAGATGGTATTTGAGGACGCCCTCATTCATGTCGTCGAATTCCTGATCCGCCAAACCGGCAGCGATCGACTGGTGCTGACCGGCGGTACGGCGCTGAACGCGATTGTTAACATGCGCCTCCTTGAGCATTTCGATGAGGCCTATTACGAGCGCGTGCTGGGGAAACGCACACGTCTTCACATCTGGGTGCCTCCGGTGCCCAACGACGCGGGCGTCACGATAGGCGCCGCGTACATGTTCGCGCACCTTGCTGGTGCCGGCGTCGGCCAGCCGCTGGATCACGCCTTCTATTGCGGACAACCGCCGACCGAAGCTGAAATCCGCTCGGCGCTCGACGGCGCGCCCGACATCGCGTGGATGCCGCTTGGCGACGTCTCCACGCCCGAGCGACGCGACATGATCGCCGACCTGATGGCGTTCATTACAGCGCGGGACGGTGTAATCGCCATCTTCCAGGGATCTGCGGAGACCGGACCGCGCGCGCTCGGGCACCGTTCCATCGTTGCCAATCCCTGCAATCCCCACACGCGCGACGTGCTCAACGAATGCGTCAAATACCGCGAGGCCATCCGGCCGCTGGCACCGATGATGACGCTGGAGGCCGCCAAACGCTGGTTCGTTCTCTCGGACGGGGCTTCGGATGACAACTACAACGCCTACAATTACATGGTGCTCACGGCGCGTGCAAAGCCCCATGCGCGGGAGCGCATTCCCGCAGTGATCCATGCGGATGGGACTGGAAGATTGCAGATCGTCCGCGAACATACGGACCCTCTCACCTACGCCTATCTCAAGGCGCTTGGCCGCAGGATAGGCGTCGAAGTTGCCGTGAACACGTCGTTCAACGTCGCCGGGCCGATCGCACAGACGGCCTCGCAGGCGATCGAGACGCTACGGCGGTCGAAAGGAATGGACGCCGTCATGATGTTCGCGGAAGAAGGCCCGGCGTTTGCCGCGTGGCACAGTCGTCATACCGAGGCGCGCAACGGAGGACGCTTCCGCAATTGGCTTGGCGAATGGCGCGCCGAAACCGGCGCTGTGACAGCACGTATTTGATGGTCTCCGGCAGCAGGCCGTCGTGCATCGGTCCTCGACGATGCATTCGCATATAGAGTCTTTGGCAGCGTTTTCGTTGGTGGTGACCCTGCTACCGATTCATCGCTTTACGGGATGCCGCGCGCCCATGATTTTCCGCGACTGCGGCTCGGGCTAGCTTCTCGATCAGATAGTCGCCCAGGACTTCGACGCGCTTTGGTAACGGCCCCTCGGGCGGCGTCACCCAGTAGACAGCGCCGAGTGGAATGGACCAATCAGGCAATAATCGCTCGAGCCGATTGGACTCGAGTGCTTCACGCAGGAAAAATTCCGGCAATATGCCGAGGCCGGTGCCCGCAATCAGTGCCGGCATCATCGCATCGCCGTTGTTCACGCGAAGCGGACCCGAGGGCCGCACGCTGGCGGATTTACTGCCCTTTGTGAAGCGCCAGACCTCGGTGTTCATCGTGTAGCTGTAGCCAATGCAGCGGTGCTCTGTGAGGTGGAGCGGGTGTTTGGGTCTTCCATGTTTGTCTAGGTAAGCGGGCGAGCCGACCAGGTAGCGCGGCATTTCACACAGCCGCTGCACAACGAGCGAGGCTCCAGGCTGAACGGCGATGCGGATCGCAGCGTCGAAGCTGTCCCCGATCACATCGGTCAACGCGTCACTCAAGTGCAGATCGATCGATATCTCGGGGAAGGCGGCAAGAAAGTCCGGCAGCAGCGGAGCGACTTGCAACGTGCCAAAGGACATGGGAGCCGCTAGACGCACCAATCCCCGTGGAGTTCGAGCCTGGGCCTGGGTAACATCCTCGGCTGCCTCAGCCTCGGCAAGGACGTGGGCAGCGCGACCCACTAGCTGTCGTCCGGCATCTGTCAGCTCAAAGCGGCGGGCCGTGCGGATGATCAGCCGCGCACCGAGCCGTGACTCAATCCTGCTGACCGCCTTTGACACGGTCGCGTTCGAGAGCCGCAACTCCGCTGCGGCGCCGGCGAAGGAGCGACACTCCGCAACCTTCGCGAAGATGGCGAGCCCTTCAAGGTCCGGCAGTCTGGCCATGATTATAAATTTCGAAATCTCTGGTTTCGAACGTTTCTATTTCTAATTTGAGCCGCTGTCAATATAGTTAGGTTGGGGAGAACCGGCTAAGTCCCGCGATGTCCGCGGAACAGCGACCGGAGATGGAGGAAAGCCACGCAGGAGAGTTCAATGGAGCTGCAAACATACGGAGTACGAAAGTATCCGCCAACGTCAGCGTTGCTGGCTTCATCCGCCGGGCTCGGCTGGTCCACAATGTCCGCGGAGCTCCGATCTCACGGGGCCATTGAAGCGCCGGCAATCGTTCCTCAGCATGTGGAGATTTGCTTGGTTGTTGCCGGCAACAAAGACGGTCTCCTAAGGCGAACTGGAGCAGGATTCTGCCAGGAGGCGACACCGAAAACGGGTGCGGTCTGGTTAAGCCCAGCCGGGGTTGGCAAGGAGATCGCGATAACTGCGCCAATTCCCCAGACAATGCATCTGTACCTGCCCACGGCGCTGTTTGATCGATTGACAGACGATTTCAAACTTCCAGTCGCACCGGCCCATTCGATCCGTCATGCTTTCGGCATCGACGACGATGTCATCGATCAGATCGGACGTTCAATCCTCTCCGAGCTTACGGTCGAGACGGCCGCAAGCCGCGTGTACGTCGAAGCGGCCTCTCTAACGCTTGCGGCCAGACTCCTTCAAAAGTATTGCGACAGCGGCGCATGCGCGCCCACCGAGTCCTCCGCGCATAGTCTCGATCGTATTCGGCTCCGCCGCGTTCTCGACTATATCGCAGCAAACATCGAGGACGACATCACGCTTGTAGATCTCGCTGGAATCGCGGGTTACAGCCTATTTCATTTTGCGCGTAAGTTCACACTCGCCATGGGCATCGCGCCGCACCGCTATATAAGCCGCATACGGCTGGAAAAGGCGATGGCGGAATTGGCAGCGGGCAAACTGCCGCTCGCGGAGATAGCGCTCAATGCGCATTTCTCCTCGCAGGCCAGCTTTACGCGAGCGTTTCATCGCGCAACCGGCATGACGCCCAAGGAATATCAGCGCCGTCGACTCTAGCGCGAGGAGCCGGTGCGCTTCGTCGTGTGCATTGCCCGCTACAGCCTTCTCAACTCAGCGGCGGCGGCAAGCAAGAGCGGTAAAAACATGCGCAAGCGATGTAAAGACTGAGGTGCACTCCGATGTTATCGTCCGCAGCAGAGTGCTTCTCGTTCTTTGAGCGGCCTGGCATCGAAAGGGTTGAAGATGAGCGTCAAGATGACAGAGCATGACCGCAATGAGCAACTGATCCGCCGGCTGTACCATCTCGCTGACGCAACCTCCAAAGACACGCAACAATTCGTGTCGCTTTTTGCGGACGGCGGATACTTCTATGATGTAGCCGGCGGCAAAAAATACTATGGCTCCGACATCGGGCTGACGGTCGACGTCTATGCCGCCGCCTTTCCCGATATGCACAGAGAGCTCGATAGCTTCTATTTCGATGACAATGTCGTCGTCGTGGAACTATCGTTGAATGGCACGCATAAAGGCGACCTGGCGATGCCCGCTGGAACAATTCCCGCAACAGGAAAAGAAATGCACACGCCTTGCTGCGACGTCTTCCATTTGAAAGGTGGGAGGGTCGCTTCATTTCACTGTTACGTGGCGGTTCCCATTCTTCTGGGACAGCTGGGTGTGCTCATGAATCTCGGGGCGGCCTTCAAACACTGATTCGGGATATCCGCGATGTCGTTGAGCGAGCCCTCACCAGGCCATGCACAGGACATCGCCTGGTACGTGACACCTCTCGAGGCGACGGCCGGCCCTTCTTTTGAGGTCAACTATCGAGGGCGCCGATGATCGAACGCAGGCCCTTCGACGAGCTCCCAAGCGAGGACCTCGGCAGGCTCAAAGCCCGACGTCACTTTTCCACCGGCGCGCGAGATGATCCATCGCGAAGCGGCTGGGGCTGCATGCGTGTTTGGAACGACGAAGAGATCGCGCCAAATGCGGGCTTTGCACTGCAGGCGCATGCCAACATCGAGATCATCACCTATGTCCGTGAAGGTGCGGTCACCCACAGAGATACCCTCGGCAACGAAGGCAGAATCGAAGCGGGAAACGTTCAGGTCGTGAGCGCCGGCAGTGGCATCCGACATGCCGAATACAACCTGGAGCAAGCGCCGGCACAAATTTTCCAGATTTGGATTACGCCTACTTCGTCGGGTGGCTCGCCCGCCTGGGGGGCTCAGCCGTGTCCCATGGCCGAGCGCCCCGGATGTTTCGTGGCCATCGCGAGTGGCTTTGACAGCGACCCGGACGCATTGCCCATTCGCGCTCGCGCGCGCGTGCTGAACGCCAAGTTGAAGCTCGGCGAATCTATCGAACATGTGCTTCGCGAACCGCGGCTTGCTTACCTGGTGCCTTCGACAGGAACCGTTGATATCAACGGCGTAAGAATTCACGCCCGTGATGGCGCGGCCATTAAAGACGTCGACATCGTCACTATCACGGCAATCGAGGATGCGGACGTGGTCATGGTCGACGTTCTTTAGGACTTGAACGGCTGAGAGAAAAGGAGCTGGCTATGCAAGGATCAACCACAGACCGCACGTCGACGGGTTCTGTCGTAGTACATCCGCTCGATCCCGAAGACGCAGCGATCACCGCTGCCACGCGCGCCATGCTTAGCTCCAGCAAGGGCGCGCGACCGGGAATCGAAGCCCGCGGACAGTTCGACGCTTTCATGGAGAGCGTATTGCCACGCGACGATGTGACATTCGAAGCAGACACCCTCGGCGGCGTACCGGGGCTTTGGGTACATCCGGCGGATTGGGGGTCAAGCGAGGCGATCGTCCACCTGCACGGTGGTTGGTTTAACTTTGGATCCGCCAAGGCCTACCGCCATCTTGTCGGGCATATTGCAGCGAGAACGGGCGCGAGGGCGTTTATCCCGGACTATCGGCTTGCTCCCGAACATCCTTTTCCGGCGGCCACGGACGACGTGCTGGCATGTTACCAAGCACTTGCCGGGAGGGACGTTCGCCGGATTGCTCTTATGGGAGACTCCGCTGGAGGCAATCTCGCACTCGTACTCGCGTCGCGCGTTACCGACGAAGCCGCCTCCATCAACGCGACTCTTGTCGGAGTTGCTGTGTTATCGCCGGTTACCGACCTGACTCTTTCGGGCGCGACCTACGAGACGCGCGCGGATGCCGATCCTCTTTTTACTCGCCCGCAGGTCGCGGAACTCGTGCATTCCTACTTGGGGAGCGCCGACGCGAGACATCCACTGGCTTCGCCCCTTCACGGTCGACTTTCCGGTACGCCTTCCACCCGTATTCACGTCGGTGACGACGAAGTGCTGTTGGACGACTCGATCCGATATGTTGAGCGAGCAGTTACCGCCGGCGTCGATGCCCGAGCTGATGTGTGGATGGGGATGCCACATGGATTTCCCGGAAGCATCGGAAGATTGAAGGCGGCAGCACAGGCCCTGGATGCCATCGGCGCTTTCCTCGCCGAGAGGCTACAGGCGCACGCGAGTCCGTAACGCTTCCAATTGAGATTACGGCGAAGGTCGCCGGAAACTCAACACTCATCGCTCGCGGCGCTTGCCCGCAAAAGCGGTCAAAACAATCGCAATGGCGGGAAAGACGCAAGTCGCGCCGCGAGCCTATCCTGACAACAATTTGTTCGTCAGGAAGGATTGGAGCTTGACATGAAAATCGGTGTAAGTGGCGCCAGCGGACATTTGGGCAGAGCCGTCGTTTCGGAACTGCTGCTGCGTGCCGGCGGACACGAGGTAATGGCTATCACGCGCACGCCCGAAACCGTCGCTCGACCGGCGCAGGGGCGATTCGGCGACTACAACCGGCCCGAAAGCCTTGCGCAGGCCTATGCGGGTCTCGATCGTCTGCTCATCATCCCGACCGTCGATCCCATAAAGCGCGGGGCGCAGAACGTCGCTGCCGTCGATGCGGCCATGAGGGCGGGCGTCAAGCATATCGTCTTCATGTCGGCCGTGGGCACGCGGCAGGAGGAGGAGCCGGCGCTCGGCGCCTCCTTCTGGCGGGGCGAGCAGCGTCTTATCGCGACTGCGCCGGCCTGGACCATCCTGCGTATGAACTTCTATGCCGAAGCGCTCGTGCAGCAGGCGCAGGCGTCGCTGGACCAAGGCGTGCTAACCGGGCTGGCCGAGAACCGGGTTGCTTTCGTTGCGCGCGGTGACGTGGCGGCCGCCGCAGCCGGAATCCTGGTCGGCGACGGCCATGCAGGCGCGATCTATAACGCTACCGGCCCCGAGCGCGTGTCGGGTGCGGAACGCGCGGCCCTCATCGCCGAAATCACTGGCCGGCCGCTCGCGTTCCTTGCCATTACGGAAGAGCAACTGCGCGCCGGACTGACGCATGCGGGTCTGCCGGTGGAGGTCGTCAACACCGTCATCAACCTCCAAACGAGCTTCGCGGCGGGCGCGTTCGACATTGTGACCGGCGACGTCGAGCGCCTTGGCGGCGGTCCGCCCAAGCCTCTCCGCGACGTGCTCGCAGGGGCGCTGAAATCTCCTTCGGCCTGAAGACTCGAAGCGAGCGCTGGTGCCGCGATGACGTCGCGGCGGAGTGAAGAGAAGTTCCTAGAACTGTAGGAGACGATCGTGACAGAACCCGTTATCGGCGTGCTTGGAGGTACCGGTGCTCAGGGCGGCGGGGTGGTTGACGCGCTACTCGCGGCGCGCAAATTCAAGGTCAGGGTGGCAAGTCGCAACCCGTCCAGCGATGCAGCGAAGGCGCTGACAGCGCGTGGCGTCGAGGTCGTGAAGGCCGACCTGCTCGAGGCATCGAGCCTGAAGGCCCTCTACGACGGAGCCCGCGGCGCCTTCTTGGTGACCAACTTCGGAGATCCCGCTCAGCGCGGGCGCGAGGAGGAACTCGGCGCCAGTGCCGTGAACGCCGCCCGCTCCGCTGGGGTGAAGCATCTGATCTGGTCGACGCTGCCCGACGTGGAGAAGATAAGCGGCGGGCGCTTGAAGGTGGAGCACTTCACCATGAAGGCGCACGTGGATGCCGTGGTCCGGTCTGCCGGCTTCGAGCGTCACACGTTTGTCGAGGCGCCGTTCTACTTCCAGAATTTTCTGAAGGCGGCCGCACCGCAGCGCCTGCCGGACGGTCGTCGCGGTTGGGCGGTCCCGATGGATCCCACAGCGCGCGTCATCCACGCCGGGGACATCACCGAGCTCGGCCGAACCGTGGCTGCCGCGTTCGGCGCCGGAGCCGAGCTGGCGAACGGTAGCTACCTCGCCGTGTGCGGCGGCACGTACTCGTGGGACGATTTCGTGGCGACGCTCAATGCGCTCGGACACGACGTCCGGGTCGTAAGGGTCGCGCCGGAGGTCTATGACGGCTTCTTCCCCGGCGCCAAGGAGCTGCGCGAGATGTTTCAGTACTTCGAGGCGCATACCTATTTCGGTCCGGACGCGCAGACCGCCATCGCCGCAGCGAATGCCCTCGTTCCCGGCGGCTTCACCGCCTTTTCCGAGTGGGCACGCAAGAACATGAAGCCGGGCGGCTGAGCCGGGCCGCGAGCGGCTCGGTGCACGCTGCTCCACGCCGCTCCACGGAGCTCCATGGAGCTCGACGACCGCGCTCGTCGATCGTGCGCGTCCTACCAACATCGAGCTCCGCACGTCGGTGCGAGTAACGGAGCCACCACCATGAATGCCACCCGCTATCTTCCGTTCGTTGGTCGCCTGTTCATCGGCTTGCCGTTCATGGTGAGCGGCCTGAATAAACTCGCGGCCTACGGCACGACGATCGGGTTCATCGCATCCTCTATGCTCCCACTGCCGGCACCGCTGGCGTACGCCGGAGCTGTTACTGTCGAGATCGGCTGTGGTCTCCTAGTCGTTGCAGGTTATCAGACGCGCATCGTCTCAGTAATACTGGCCTTGTTCTGTCTGGCGACAGCGGCGTTTTTCCATACAAATTTTGCCGACCCCAACCAGACGTTCCATTTCATTAAGAACATGGTCATGACCGGCGGCCTGCTTCAGGTCGCAACCTCCGGCGCGGGCGCGTTCAGCATTGACAACCGACTTTCGAAGAACCGCGCGCAGACCGGCGGCGCGGCGCTCGGCGGCTAAATCCCGAAGCGCTTCGGGTTAGCGGCTGTTGGCAGTAGTGCGGAGACAACTCCTCGGCCGTTTTCCAGAGGAGAAGAGTGATGTCCGATGTACGTGGCGTAACCGAAGTGGACGGCATCAAAGAATATCGGTACTTTGCGGGTGGTGAATGGCGCACGGCTGAAAATCACAAGCCGTTCGACGTCTTTCGGCCTTACGATCGCGGCCTATATGCACGCGTCGCCGCAGGTGGCCGACCGGAAGCGAACCTGGCGGTTGACGCGGCCGCGAAGGCATCCGCTGCTTGGTCGCAATCGACTTTCGCCCGTGCGCACAAGGCTATTCTTTGAAGCGGAGGGAGAGCCACAGTGATCACGATCCACGTCAACGGAGCATCCCGGCAAGTCAACATCGAGCCCGATACCCCGCTTCTCTGGGTGTTGCGCGACGTGATCGGTTTGACTGGCACAAAATTCGGCTGCGGTATCGCGCAGTGCGGTGCTTGCACGGTGCATGTCAACGGCACCGCCATGCGGTCCTGCTCGGTGCCGATCGGCGCTCTCGATGGCGCGAAGGTTGTCACCATCGAAGGCCTCTCCTCAGATAACAACCATCCAGTGCAGCGCGCGTGGATTGAAGAAGGCGTTCCGCAATGCGGCTACTGCCAGTCTGGGCAGATCATGGCCGTGGTTGCGTTTTTGAAGACCTTTGCCAAGCCGACAGATGCCGACATCGACGCGAATATTACCAATATTTGCCGTTGTGGCACGTATGAACCTCTGCGCCGCGCCATTCATCGCGCCGCGGACATGATGAAGGCCTGAGGAGGTCGCGATGCACGGAATCCGTGTTGCTTCAACCGTCAGCCGTCGCCACTTTATTCTCACGGTCGCGTCCGCCGCCGGCGGCTTGTTGGTCGGCATCGTCGCTGCTCCGGGCAGGGCTCGCGCTGCGACCATCTCGAAACAACCCTGGAACGACAACGACTATGTGTCGCACGAAATCGATGCCTGGATCGCCATCGATCCGGACGATTCGATTTTGATCCGCTATCAGCGATCGGAGATGGGACAGGGCAGCATGACGGCGCTGCCAATGATGATCACCGAAGAGCTGCAATGCGATTGGTCGAAGGTGCGGATCGAGTATGCCTCGTCAAACCGCAGCGTCCGAGAGCAGAGAGTCTACGGCGACATGTACTCGCACGGCAGCATGTCCGTTCGCGAGTCGCAAAAGAAGATGCAGCAGGTCGGCGCCAGTGCCCGCGAGCGCATCATTGCCGCGGCCGCGGCGCGCTGGAAGGTTTCGGCGTCGGAATGCGTCGCGGCGCAGAGCGTGGTGACTCATCGCCCTTCAGGCCGCACGCTACGTTACGGCGAGCTCGCGGCTGACGCCGCGAAGGTCAAGCTCGCCAAAGAGCCCGCGATCAAAACACCGGACCAGTTCACTTTCCTTCCCCGGCGAGTCCCGCGCGTCGACCTGGTGCATAAGACCGACGGATCGGCCAAGTTCGGGATCGATGCGCAGGTTCCAGGTATGGTCTTTGCCGCCATTAACGCTTGTCCCGTGCCCGGGGGCAAACTCAAGGGCGTCGACGAGTCCGTGCTTTCCGGCGCGCCGGGCATTGTCCGCGTGGTCAAACTTGAGAATGCAGTGGCCGTTGTCGCGACCGACAGCTTCTGGCGCGCCAAACGGGCGCTGTCCCGTCTGCAGCCTGAATGGGATGTGGGTGCCGCAGGGCGTGTCGATAGCGCGCAGCTTTCGAAGGAATTCCGCGCGGCTTTGACCGCCCGCATGGTGCCTGCGCGCAATGACGGCAACGTCGACAAGGCGATGTCGGGCGCGACTAAGACGTTCGAGGCCATCTACGAGACGCCCTATCTGTCGCACTCACCAATGGAGCCGATGAATGCGACCGTGAACTTGCAGCTCGATCGCCTCGATGTCTGGGTAGGAACACAAGACGCGGAGGCGGCGCTCGGTGCGGCTGCACGCGCCTCCGGCCTGAAGCCGCAGCAAGTCCACATCCACAACGCGTTCCTCGGGGGAGGCTTCGGCCGTCGCGACGCAAGCGATGAAATCGTGCAAGCCATCGCCATCGCAAAGGTCGTGAAGCGCCCGGTCAAGCTGATCTGGACGCGGGAAGAGGACACCCGCCAGGACAAGTTCCGTCCGCATGCGGTGGTCGGTTTCAAGGCTGCGACCGGCTCCGACGGAATACCGACAGCATGGTCGATGCGTATCGTGACCTCGTCGATCTTCAAGTCGTACGGCATTCCGTTTCCGCCCGATCAAGCTGAGCCGCCAGCCATCGACGGCCTGGTGAGCAATGGCTACAAGGTGCCGAACACGCGCGTGGAATTGCTACTCAAGAACACCCATCTGCCGGTGTGGTTCTATCGCGCGCCCGGCGCGAATCAGCATGTCTTCGCCATCGAAAGCTTCCTCGACGAGATCGCGTCGGCGAGCGGTATCGATCCCTATCTCATGCGGCGCAAACTTCTCGACGGCAAGCCGGACTGGCTCAAGGTGCTGGACACCGCTGCGGTGAAGGGCGACTGGGGCAAGCCGCTGCCAAAAGGCAGCGGGCGGGGCATCGCCATTTGCAATTTCGTGGACAGTCTCTGCGCGCAGGTCGCCGAAGTCACGGTGAAACCGAACGGTGATCTGAAGGTCAACCGGGTCACTGTCGCGCTCGATACTCGTCACATGGTCAATCCGCAGACCGTCGCCGAGCAGGCTGAGGGGTCCGTGATCTTTGGCTTGACTGCCGCGCTGTACGGCAAGATCACGATCAAGGACGGCGCCGCCGTTCAGGGCAATTTCGACACTTATCGCATGGTGCGCCTTGCGGACGCGCCGCAGATCGACGTGCATCTGGTGCCGAGTGGCGGAGATGTCTGGGGCGGCGCGGGCGAGCCTGCCGTCCCGCCCGTCGCCGCCGCGGTGGCGAATGCGATCTTCGCCGCAACGGGCAAGCGCATTCGTACGCTGCCGATCGTGGATACCGATCTCAGTGAATCGGCATAGCCCGGGGCGACTAGACGGTCCCGGCGCTCGTAGACAGAAACGTAAAGCGTCACTTGCCTAGGGCTTGAGAGACGTGAGGATTGGTTCAAGGGTAGTCTTTTTTTCCGGACTGATTTTGCTGTGCGCAGGTGGGATATTCGCCTACCTCGTGCTCGCGTCAGTTCACGAGTCCACCCTGCGGGCCGTCGGAAGCGTCAGTCCTTCGCATAGTGGCGACGAATACTTGGCGCGGACCGCCGACTGCGTCGCTTGCCACTCGATTCCTGGCGGTAAGGCGTTTGCCGGTGGCCTAAAAATGGGTACGCCGCTCGGCGCCATTTACTCGACCAACATCACGCCGGATCCCGAGACCGGCATCGGTACCTACAGTCTCGCCGATTTTGATCGCGCCGTGCGGCAGGGCCTTGCCAAGGACGGCCACCGGCTCTATCCGGCAATGCCTTATCCGTCCTACGTCAAACTTACCGATGCGGACGTGGCGGTGCTCTACCAATTCTTCATGAAGCAAGTGCCCCCCGTCCGTCAGCCAAATTTGAAGGGTGAGATTCCGGCGCTGCTCAGCATCCGCTGGCCGCTCGCAATCTGGAATTTTTTCTTTGCCCCGAGCGGAGTCTATGTCGATAAGCCCGACCATGATGCCGCGTGGAATCGCGGCGCCTATCTGGTCCAAGGCCCCGGCCATTGCGGCGCCTGCCACACCCCGCGCGGCGTCGGTTTGCAGGAAAAGGCGCTCGACGACAGCAGCGCGAACTTTCTCGCCGGAGCGGAACTTGACGCTTGGTACGCGTCAAGCCTGCGCGGCGACATGCGGATCGGTCTTGGCAGCTGGTCGAAGAAGGACATCGGCGAGTTTCTCAAGTCCGGCCACAATCGCGTCGGTACCGCGTTTGGATCGATGATCGAGGTCGTCAACAACTCCACGTCTTACTTGTCGGACAGCGATATCGACGCCATCGCGATTTATTTGAAATCGTTGCCGGCGACGTCCATGCAGCAGGCTGTCGCCTATGACAACGCGACGACGGTGGCGCTGCGCAACAGACCCACAACGGAACCCGGCAGCGCCGTCTACGCGGGCTCTTGTGCGAGTTGTCATGGGTTTGACGCCAAGGGCTTCACCCCATATATGCCGGCCCTTGCCGGCAACCCGGTCGTGTTTGATGACAATCCGTCTTCGCTCATCAATGAGGTGCTGAACGGTTCGATCCCACTCGTTGCCGAGGGTACGCCTGACGCATACCGCATGCCGCAATTCCGGCAGCAGTTGTCAGACCAGGAGATCGCTGACGTTATCACCTTCATCCGCAACTGCTGGGGCAATCAAGCGCCAGCAGTCACTGCCCCGCAAGTAGCCAAGCTACGTAAGACGACCGATCCAACCAGCGATCAGGTCATCATCCTGAAAATGCGTTAGCGACCACTGGCGGCAACCGTTTTGTGTGACTCGATGCCAACGGAGATCCGGAATGAGCGACCCTCTCGCAGTAAAGCCGCAATCGATAAAGGATATGTACGACTACATCATCGTCGGTGCCGGGGCCTCCGGCTCCGTCATCGCGGGAGAATTGTCAAAGACGGGGGCCGAGATGTTGGTGATCGAGTCAGGCCCCGCGGATAGCGCACCGACGATCAGCAATCCCAGCGTCTGGTTCTACAACATCGCAAGCCCTTTGAATTATGCGTTGCCGTTCAAGCCGGCGCCGGAGATCAACAATCGTGAAATGAAGCTGGCGCTTGGCCATGTCCTTGGCGGCGGCAGCTCTATCAATGCGATGGTTTGGAGCCGCGGCATGGAGCGAGACTACGACTCCTGGGCCGAAAGCGGCGCCAAAGGTTGGGCCTTCAAGGACGTCCTGCCGATGTTCAAGGCGCAGGAGGATTGGGAGGGCGGCGCCAACGAATGGCGTGGCGTCGGCGGGCCGGTTCACATCCGCCGCCCGCGCGATCCCCATCCGACCGCCCGCGCCGTCGTCGAGGCGGGGATACGGATGGGGTTTCCTCTTCTTGACGACATGAATGGGCCCATGCGCGACGGCGTCGGCTACATCAATATGAACATCGCGCGTGACGGCACGCGCGTCAGCGCCGCCCGCGCCTTTTTGCATCCCAACCTCGGCCGCGCAAATCTGACGCTCCTGTTGAGCACGAACGTCACGAAGGTGCTGTTCGACGGTGACCGCGCAAGCGGGGTCGAAATCACTGCCGCCGACGGAACTCGAAGAGTGACGGTCACGCGCGAAGTCATTCTCACGGCGGGGACGATTCACACAGCCCAACTCCTGATGCTGTCGGGCATTGGCGAGGCAAGCGCCCTGAAAAAGCTGGGTCTCACGCCGGTCGCCGATCTGCGCGGCGTCGGTCGCAATTTCCAGGACCACGTGCATCTGTCCGGCGTCGTCTGCCAATACAAAGGGAAATTCCCAGCGCATGGCGCAGATAGCGACGCGGTCGAGGCTGAGTTGAACCTGTCGACCGGCGTCGACGGCCACGGCACCGACATGGTGCTCGTCCTGGAGCAGCTTCCGAACGCATCTCCGGAGCTGGTGGCCCGCTTTGGTACCGCCTTGCCGGAGAATTGCTTCACGATCTCACCGTCACTGGTTCAGCCCACGAGCCGCGGAAGAGTGCAGCTGGCGAGCGCGGATTGGCGCGTTCCGCCAACTATCGAACCGAATTTCTTAGGCACGGATCGCGATCTCAAGGCGACTGTGCGCGGCGCGGAAGCCGCACGGGAACTGGTGAGCCAGAAGGCCTTCGACGGGCTTCGCGAAGCAGAACTCATCCCCGGTCCGAAAGCCAAGAGCAAGGAGGACCTCATCCAGTTCGTGCGGATGGGTACCGGCAGCTTCGGACACCCCATCGGCACGGCGCGAATGGGGTACGGTGCCGACGCTGTCGTCGACAGCGAGCTCCGCGTGCATGGCGTGCGCGGCCTTCGTGTGGCGGACGCTTCGGTCATGCCGTCCATTGTCTCCGGCGCGACCAATGCGGCTTCGATCATGATCGGCGGACGCGCGGCCGAGTTCATCAAATCATCCAGCTGAGGCAGACGTCATGCGCTTCACCATCGACGTTCATCATCACATTCTTCCGGACTATTTTTGGCGCGCCACCAACGAGGCCGATAGTCCAGTGGGCGGCATCGCACCACCGCCCTGGTCCAAGGAGGCGGCGCTATCGTACCTGGACGACGCCGGCACCGACGTCGCCATCACCTCGATCAGCACGCCTGGCGTTCATATGGGCGACAATGATGCCGCGCGCGATCTCGCCCGGCGCGTCAACGAGTTGTCCGCCAAACTGATCCACGAGCGCCCCGATCGCTTCGGCGGTTTTGCAGCGCTTCCCTTGCCCGATGTGGACGGCGCCCTGCGTGAACTCGAATACGCGCTCGACGTTCTCAAGCTCGACGGCGTCGTGCTCTTCTCGAACGCGCGCGGTATTTATCTCGGAGACAAGCGGTTCGCGCCTCTGTTCGCAGAATTGGAGCGGCGCGAAGCCGTCGTGTTTGTGCATCCGACGCTGTCGCCCGATCCGAGCGCGCACAGCCTCGGTCTGCCTGACACGCTGATCGATTTCACGGCCGACACGACGCGCGCGGTGGCCCAACTTCACTATGGCAATACCTTTGCGCGCACTCCGAACGTGAAGTATATTTTCTCTCACGCCGGCGGCACGATCCCGTACTTGGCGACACGGTTCGCGATCGTCGACGAGATGAATGTGATCCCCGGCGCGGAGGAGCGTGGGACCGCGGCGGACACGCTGCGCAGGCTCTATTGGGACACGGCGTTGTCGTGGCGGCCACCCGTGCTGCGGTTGCTTCGTTCAGTAGTCGGCATGGGCCAGGTGCTTTTCGGCTCCGACTATCCGTATCTTCGCCGAGATCTAGCCGTCGCTTGCCGCCATGAGGTCGAGACAAGCGCGGAGCTGGACAGCGAAGAAAGCCGCGCCTCCTTGCCGATAACGCGCTGAACCTGTTCCCGCGGCTGGCGACGCGCGCGCCGACCGAGAAGGAAAGCGCCCCAACCCTGCGAACTCGGTCCGCATGGTGACGACCAGCGAGCCCGGAGCCAAGGAGCAGCCGATGACCCTTCGATGCTCAGGAATGCGCCGGTCCACGCTGCTTGAACTCAGCCGCATGGAGCTTTACGAAGTCGCGCATGTTCGTCGGCGCTTCGCCCGTGAGCTTGCGGAAGGTGTCCGTCATGCGGTCGTAACGCCCCTGCCTGGTCAACTCGGCCATGGCCGAGAGATGCCTAACGACGTGTTCAGGATACTTCGCCTGCCGAAGGCTTTCGCTCCACGCCGGGAGTGGAACGTCGCGATATCGGATGGGCCTGCCGAGCGCCTCGGAGAAGACGCGCGCATAGTGGTCCAAATCGGCCGATTCCGGCCCCGTCAGATCGTAGATTTGTCCGAGATGCGGTGCGGGGTCGTCGAGGATCAACGCCACCGCACGCGCCACGTCGATCGACGAGATCGGCGAGGTTTTGCCGCGGCCCATCGGTAGCGCCAACTCATCGGAGGCCCGCACGCCGGGGGCGGCGAGTTGAAGAAAGAAGCCCTCGAGGAAGACTGTCGGCCGCATCGTGACGACCGGCAGCCCCGACCAGGATAGAGCCTGCTCTGCCAGCCAGTGCAGCTTGTGCTGCGGGCTGTCGGTGGTCTCGCTGATGCTCATCTGCGTGACCGTCATCTGCGACATGTTCACAAAAACCTCGACGCCGTGGTGGCGCGCTACCGCGGCGGTGTTGATCGTGGCTTCCAGGTAGGCTGGCGAGACAGACATTCCGAAATAGATGCGCCCGCAACCTTCGATGGCGCGGTGCATCGAGGCGAGGTCCGTCAGGTCGCCCTTTACGACTTCTGCGCCGAGCCGCCGTAGGGCTTCGGCGCGCTCGTCCTCCCGCCGAACCAAGGCGCGTACCTTGTGCCCCCTTGCGAGCAGGAATTCGGTGAGGTTGCGGCCGATGGCGCCCACAGCGCCGGCAGCTCCGGTCACTAGGATCGGGTTGTCGTGTTTATCTTTCGGCGTCATACCTTACGTCTCCGGCTCCGCTTACAAGCTTGATCGCGGGCCAACGTCGGCCTCACCATCCAGCACGTGTTGCAGGACTTCGGGTCAAGAGCACCCAGCTCACGACCATGCCCCCTCGATGTCAACGGACGTGCGGCTTCTCCAGACTTACATGGTCGTCCTGGCGCCTGCGCGTGCCTTGTCTCGTACTGGCAGCTTCCACCCGGGTCGGACGAAATGGCATGTGTATCCGTTTGGGATGCGCTCCAGGTAATCCTGGTGTTCCGGCTCCGCTTCCCAGAAGGGTCCCGCCGGGGCCACCTCGGTCACCACTCGTCCGGGCCACAGGCCCGACGCGTTGACATCGGCGATGGTGTCCTCGGCGATGCGCCTCTGCTCATCGTTGGTCGTGAAGATGGCGGAGCGGTAGCTGGTGCCCACGTCGTTGCCCTGGCGATTGCGCGTCGTAGGGTCATGAACCTGGAAGAAGAACTCCAGCAGCTCGCGAAAGCTGAGTCGTTCCGGGTCGAAGACGATCTCGATGGCTTCGGCGTGGGTTCCGTGATGGCGATACGTCGCATTCGGAACATCACCGCCTGAATAACCAACGCGAGTGGAGATGACGCCATCGCGCTTGCGGATGAGGTCCTGCATACCCCAGAAGCAGCCGCCGGCAAGTATCGAACGTTCCTGTTTCATTGGACTTCCTCCACCTGGTCCAGGTAGGCGCCGTAGCCTTCCGCGGCCATGTTGTCGCGATGCACGAAGCGCAGCGAGGCCGAGTTGATGCAATAGCGCAATCCGCCGCGGTCCGCCCGGCCGTCTGGAAATACGTGGCCGAGGTGGCTGTCGCCGTGCGCCGAGCGCACTTCGGTGCCACCCTCCATGGCGTCCGGGCGTTCGTTTATGTTAGCGGATTCGATCGGCCGGGTGAAGCTTGGCCAGCCGGTCCCGGCGTCGTACTTGTCGGACGAAGCGAACAGCGGCTCGCCTGACACAACGTCCACGTAGATGCCGGGCTCGCGGGCACTTGGGCAACGGCACCTACTTCAGTGTCGGTGGTCATGGTTGTTTCCTTTGCCTCCGTCAGCACGACGTCGAACTGCTCGACCTCGTCGTTGTAGAAGTGGCGTCGAGGTCCTTCCGGTACCTTTGCACTTCCGTCTCCTGGATGTTCGGCAGCGGATGGCGCGCCGACGCGTGCCATCCGCCGCACGACTGCTTACGTGCGCAGCGACCTCAGTCCCACGCGCAACTCTTCCACGAGGAGCTTCGGCTGTTCCCACGCAGCAAAGTGGCCGCCCTTGTCGACCTTGTTGTAGTGGATGAGTTTTGGGAACGCCCGCTCCGCCCAACTCCGCGGGGCTGGATAGAGCTCGTCGGGAAAGACACTCACGGCAACAGGGATTGAGACGCCTTTGGCATTGAAATACCCTTTCCCCCAGTACTCCCAATAGAGGCGGGCGCCAGAGAGCGCCGTGTTCGTCAACCAGGTGATCGTAATGTTGTCGAGGATGTCGTCGCGCGTGAGTCCCTCGGCTTGTCCTTGAAAGACGCGTGAGATCAGCTCGTAGCTGCGTGCGTCGTGATCAAGGAAATAGGCCGCCAGGCCGACGGGTGAATCCACGATTCCGTACAAGGTCTGCGGTCGCAGCCCCATCTGGAACCCGTAGGCTATTCCCTTTTGATAAACGAACTGCAGACGCTCATAAGCGAGTTTTTCATCGGCTGAGAGACCCGATGGCGCGGGCGCCCCGGAAAAGGCCGCCGCGTCAATGTCGGCTGGAAATATGCCGGGCATGTTGGTGTGAATGCCGAGCAAGTCCGGAGGCGCAAGCAGACCCATTTGTTCGGTGATGACCGCGCCCCAATCGCCGCCTTGCGCCACAAACTTTGTGTATCCAAGGCGCTTCATCAGCACGACCCAGGCACGTGCGATGTGGACGGGATCCCAGCCGGTGGTGGTCGGTTTGCCTGAGTATCCGTAGCCCGGTATTGACGGGACCACCACGTGGAAAGCATCTGATGCATTTCCACCGTGTGAGGTGGGATTGGTCAGCGGATCGATGATCTTGATCTGTTCGATGACTGAGCCGGGCCATCCATGCGTGACGATCAGCGGCAACGCGTTGGCGTGCTTCGAACGGACGTGAATGAAGTGGATGTCCAGCCCATCGATCTCGGTGATGAACTGCGGCAGAGCGTTCAGGTTCGCCTCGACCTTGCGCCAGTCGTAGTTTGTCGCCCAGTACTCCGCGAGCGCCTGGGTCGTCGCGAGCTGCACGCCCTGCGATGCATCCATGACTGTTTCCCGCTCAGGCCACTTTGTCGCCTTGATGCGCCTGCGCAATTCGGTCAGTTCCGCTTCCGGAGCATTCACGTGAAACGGACGAATAGCCGTCTTATCAGTACTCGTCTGTTGTGCGACGTCATTCATAGCTGTACTCCTTTCCTAAAAAAGAAGACCGGGAAGGCCTAGCGGAACGGCAGCAACTGTTGCGGTTGCAGCACCGCAAAAACGACGGCGAGAGGCCGGGCGTCCTTTGCATAGCGAACTCTTAGCAACTGTTGGCTGGATTCGGGTGTGCCTGCAAAGGCTCACAACCCAGGTTGGAGTACAGCAGACGCTGAGGTCCGCGTCGATTGCGCCATGGTTTAGCGGCCTACACGTTGGTAAAGGCCCGCACGACTCGCCGCACCCCAAACGCTGGTGACCGCTGCAGCTCGAGACCGAATGGTTCCGGGGGCCGGTTCCTGCTATGCAGGTCGTGCGGACCACTTTCTCCGTCTGGGATACTGGTGCTCACCGAGGCGAAGAGCGGATACTCGATCGCCAAATTTTGAAGGGTGTTCCTTGCCTGCAACAGGATCGAAAAATGCGAATCCGAAGAGACTCGGAACAATTGCTGTCAAATTCAACCAGCGGTCTGAGAGGATAGGCTGATTGCTGGGCGCACTGAACCTTGGTTTAGTTGTGCGCCGGCAGTGTGAATCTGAAGACGGCGCCGCGAGGTTGATGCGCGTCCGCCCACAATCGTCCTCCATGGGCATCGATGATGGAGCGGCATATCGAGAGTCCAATCCCCACTCCGCTGGCTTTCGTCGTGTAGAAGGACTCGAAAATCCGCTCCCGATTCTCCGGGGCGACGCCGGGTCCCGAGTCCTCTACCGCGACGAGCAGGCCCTCCGACGGGCTCGATTCGGTGCTGATCACCAATTCCCGTACTTCATCATCGACGCTGATGATGGCCTCGATCGCGTTGAGGATCAGATTCAGCATGACCTGCTGCAGTTGAACTCGATCTCCGTGAACCGGTGACAGTCCCTCCGCGAGCTGCATCTGGACCGATACGCGATGCTTCGACAGCTCGCCCCGCACGAGTGCAATCACTTCCTCGATGGCATCGTTCAGTTCGACACCCTCCATGCGGGGAGGCACTTTTTTGACCTGATCGCGGATCCGGCCAACGATGTCGCCCGCTCGATAGGTGTCGTTCACCACGCACTCGAGCGCCTCCCGGACTTCCGCCAGGTCCGGTGGGTCTCCGGCGAGAAAGCGCAACGCTGCATGAGCGTTGTTGCGTGCCGCACCAATCGGCTGATTGACTTCGTGCGCGATCGACGCCGTCAATGCTCCGAGGCTCGTGACTCTGGCCACGTGTGCGAGGTCCAATCGGGCCTTGCCAAGTGCCTCTTCCGAGAGTCGGCGCTGCGTCACATCCTGGACCGCGCCGATGTACTCTAGCCGGCCCTCCTGGTCGCGGGTCGCATGAGCGACCAGGTGCAGGTACTTGACCGAGTGGTCGCGCATCTGCAGGCGGTGCTCGTGTTCAAAGTCGCTGCCGGCGCCCCGCGCCCGGTCGATCATTTCATTGAACAACGGGACGTCTTCCGGGTGGACTCGAGAACCGATCAACTCGAGCGTCACGGGCACACCCAGTTCAAACTCGAAAATGCGATACAGCTGCTGTGACCACGTGATCTCGTCTGTCGCCGCACGCCAGGAAAAGCTGCCGGTCGAACTGAGACGCTGAGCTTCCGCAAGGAATGCCTCAGTGTGCCGCAACTTCTCCTGCGCCCGTTTGCGTTCGGCCGCCTCAGCCTGTTTGCGTGCCGTGACGTCCTGGAAAGTCACCAGAACCCTGCGCTCGGAATGGCCCGGCAAAGACAATGGACGGGCGTCAAGCATTAGCGTCTTCTGCCCGAGCCCCGGGGAAGCGTGATCGATCTCAACGGGCTGGAACGCGTCACTGCCAGCAAGCATCTCTTTGAGCTGCGTACGCAACGGGGCAAGTTCACAGGCGCCGTTCCCGAGCTCATAGATCGGGACGCCTTGCGTCTCGTCGCGAGAGACGCCGAACATTGTGTAGAAGGCGCGATTGCCCGACTGGATCCGCTGGTCAGCGCTCAGCACGACGAGAGGATCTGCGACCGTGTTGAGGATCGCCTTGGTGAATTCGCGTTCGTAGATGGCCTGATCGATGCTTGCGCGAAAAACAGTCACATTAGTGAACGTCAGCACAGCGCCGGTGACCTGGCGGGCGCCTGTTGTGTAGGGGGATATCCGAACAACGAGCCACTTGTTCCCGTCGCGAAAATCGGCCCGGGATTCCACTCCGCTGGCGATCGTCTGGCCGCATTGCTCTTCCAGGCGCGGCACGCCAGCGAGCACCGAGATATCGCGGGGCGCCCGGCCAATGTCCGATGGCGAGAGGCCAAGCACATCCCCCGCCGCCTTGTTGAAGCAAGCGATCATAAAGTCGCGTCGCACGACGACGATGGGAACATCAACGGCATCAAGGATGTTGTTCAGATCGGTCGTTGCAGCCGCGTCGTCTCCATTGCCCCCTTGGAATCCGGTCCAGCCGACATTGAGCGTAACGCGCTCCGTTGTCATCGGTCGGCCCCTGAAGCCGTGTAGAGATTGCGGCTCCGCTGTAGGACGGGATCGGCAACTGTCGGGAGAGCCTGACGCAATGCCAGCAGCAACGCTTGGGCGCGCGGCGTGCTGAAGGGCGGCCGATAGTCGGAGAGCAACCGGGTTTCAAGCACGCGGGCTTCGTCCGCGCCGACTGTCTCCCGGAGCGCATCGGCTACGGCGCGCTCTAGCCGAGCGTAGTCCTCCACTGGAATCAGGTGAGAGTGATTCGTCCCGAGTCTGGGCAGCATGTGCGTGTGAACTTCACCCTTGAAGTTGTCCATCAGGAACGAGCAGAAAAGCGCCACGTCTTGTTCTCTGCCGAGCTGATCGAACAGGTCTTCGAGGTTCATGCTGGCGGCGACATCCCCACGCTCCCATAGGACATTGACCATTTCTCCCCACCAGCGCACTTTTTGGTAGCGACCTCCAGCACGCGCCTGTCGGATCACTTCCGCGGCGAGGCCGAGGAAGACAGGCGAATCCGGCATGCCGTCCCGTATGAAGCGGGGCAGTAATTCGTCGGCGTCAACGACCGTCAGCTGTCCGCGTTCCCGTGCCGCTTCCACGTCCACCCCCTCGGCCTCGAGGCGTGGACGAAAGGCGTTCCAGTGGGTGAGCGTTGGCACCAGGATGAGGCCCTCTCCGTTCGCGAGAGCAGCACCGGCGAATCGGCAGACGGCGCGGTTGAGAAAATCCTGGTCCTGATAGAGCTGCACGATGTGATCGCATGGGGCGGCGTCCGCCACTACTCGATCCCAGGGCTCACATTCGCTCACGCCGTCCGCTTCACGGTCATGCTCACGGTGCACTGTCATTGTCGTTGTCTCCGATCCTTAGCGTTGCCGCTCGCCAACTGCTCAAATACTTCTAGGATCCGATCCTGATCGAAACGGCCGTCCCGAAGGTAGGTTTCGGTCTTGTTCCGAAGCTGGAATTGCCCACTTTGCTGGGCGGCGGTCGGGTCGATCCCCTGCTGCAGCCAACCGTTGCAGATGGCCGCGACGTTCATCCGGGTTGACCACGTAAACCGCTTATCCCCACGCTCGAACCCGTCCTTGATGAACGGAAGCCACGCAATACTCTTCGTCGTCGTTGTTGAAGAACGCACAGACATGACGTCCCTCACGGAGCTGGGAGCCGGCAAAGGGTAATGGGTGCCGCGACCGTCTTCATAAAGTATTCCTCTTCTGGATCTCCTGCAATGCGGGTGTCTCTCACCGCCGTGGTCTACTGAGCGGTTTGGACGGCTGATCCCACGGTTCATGACGCCTCTCGAGGCGCCTTGCCGCGTCCGCAAGCGGAACGAAGGCAGCCGATCAGCTCGGCTTCCTCCAATGGCTTGGGCAGGTAGCACTCGACCCCCATGCTCAACATGCGCTTGCGAACGTTGTCATCCGGATAGGCAGTGACGAGGATCGTTGGGATCGCGTGCCCGGTTTCGATCAACTGTCTGTAGAGCTCGATACCCGTTATTGCAGGCATGTGAACATCGGCGACCAGGCAGGCAGTGGCGGCGAGCTTGGGGGATGCGAGGAATTCGCCGGCGGACGGAAACACCGCGACGGGGTAGCCCAGCGACTTGAGCAGCCTTCGCATGGAGTCGCGAAAGGACTGGTCGTCATCAACGATCGAGATCACTGACTGCTTAGACAATACGGCCTCCGGCTCACTACTCGCGACCCCACCGCCATGCCTGAAAGCGCGGTTGAGCATCGCTGTTGCCGCCAAGAATAGCGCGCTACCAACTTCGGAACTCTAAACCTTGGTTTAGAGGCATAAACCGAATGCGGCCTGTCCAAGTGAATACGTTGGGGCTAGACTTGGAATCAAAGAGCGGCGGGAGAAGTTGGCGAGAACTTTCAAGGGGAAAAAGGCGCTTTTCCGTGGACCTTCGATCGCAAGCGAAAGCGGCACCGGGTTTAAATACCTGCGTGGTGGTCATCGACGACGATCCGGAATTTCGCGAATCGCTCGGACGACTGTTGCGGTCGGTGGGCCTGCATCCCCGACTATTTTCGTGCATCCCCGACTATCTGGGATCCGAACTGCCTGATAGCCCCACCTGTCTGGTCCTCGATGTGCGATTGCCGGGCCGGAGCGGCTTGGATTTTCAGCGCGATCTCGCCGCGGCAAGCGTCAAACCCCAGATCGTCTTCATCACCGGACATGGCGACATTCCGATGACCGTGCAGGCGATGAAGGGCGGCGCCATCGAGTTTCTCACGAAGCCGTTCCGAGACCAGGATCTTCTGGATGCTGTAAATGTTGGGCTCGCTCGCGACCTTGCGCGCCGCGAGAATGTAGAAGCCCTGAGCGCGCTCAGAGCGCGATTCGAAGTACTGACTCCGCGTGAGCGCGCGATTCTGATTCAGGTTGCGCAGGGCCGGTTGAACAAGCAGATTGCCGGCGAGATGGGCATCACCGAAACTACGGTGAAAGTACATCGCAGCAACATGATGCGGAAGATCAAAGCCGCATCGCTCGCAGAGCTCTGCCGAATGGTGGACAAGCTGAAGCTGCTGCCGGAGAACTCCGACGAGACCTCGTAAGTAAGCTCTGAAGATTCATACGTCGAGCGCTACATCGAGAGGATCGGGGTCCCAACCGGGATGAGGCGCAACTCTTCGTCGCGGATTATTACAACGCGCACCGCGTGCACCGCCCGCTCGATGGCACTAAGCCGACGCGACAACTCCTGCGCATCATCCCCACCGCCCGCACGCGCTGCTCTTCGCCAATGCGCCTGGGAGGCGCATTGGCGCGGTTTGTTTCACACGCCGATTCCAGCCCGAGTACGAATCGCCTCGGACAGGCACACGGCGCGAATTATTGCGGACCAAAAGCCTTCGCCAGCAAACACCACTCTAGCCGCATCGTTCAGTTCGCTGAACAACGGCCGTAGAAACCACAACTAACTGCCTCACTGATAGGCGCGTTGAATGTCGATGTTGCGCAGATCGAACAGATCCGGACGCGTTACGCACGCGAAGCTCGCAGCGCTGTTAGGATCGCCTTGCCCCACATACTCGGCACGTTGAGGGAACGGGCAGAGCGGTCTCTGGAATTGGACGCCCTGGTTCACGACGTTGTTCACGTAATGCGTTGCGATAATGCTGGCCGGAGCGATCCCCTGCTCTCTCCACTGCTCGAGCGCCTTCACCAGATCGTGGGCGGCGTCGATCACCGGGCCGTTGCTGGTGCCGTTGCCGAATGCGTTCGGACCGAGCCCGCCGCTGCAATGCGCCATCCCCGGCGCCATGAATACGCGGTAGAAGCTAGTCGGGTCGCCGCCCATGGTCTGCACTACCTTGCGGTAATAATTGAGCCCGTTCTGAGGTGGAATGGCGGCATCCGACCATCCTGCATACTGGATCAGCTTGCCCCCGTGCGCCCTGAACGCGCTCAGATCGGGGTTTACCGAGCTGAGGATTGGCTGCAAGATCTGCCGTGCAGCCTTGTCCTGCGCGACGACGTCAATGGCTAGATAGTTGCAGCTCGTCACACCCTGCATCAGGCTGCATCCGAAACCCATACCGAGCGTGTATTGGCTGCTGAACGATGTGGGTGAAGCGGCGGTGATCCAGGTGGTCCAGCCTCCGGTCTGCGCCTCGCCGCCCGGCTCAAGGCCTGGGAACAGCAGGACGGGGCCGTCGTGCGGGCCCGCGTAGAGCTTCTGCGCCGCTTGCACCTGCGCGGGTGTCAGGCAAGTATTCGGATCCTGCCCGGCACTGCATTGGACAAACGAGGCGTCGAACTTGCACTGGCGCGGATCATTCAAGAACGCGTCGCTTGCCACGCCACCATCTTTGCCAACGCATCGCGCCAGTACCGCGCTGGTGAGAATCGGCAGCTTGCTTGTGGGGATGTAGGCGTCTGGAACGCCGTTGGTTTGCGGTCCGGTGAGCGTCGCCTGGGCGTTGTAGAGATAGGCGGAGCCGAACTCGCCCACCTGATCATTGACCGGCGACCCTGCGATGATTCCGTCGAAGTCATTTGGAAAGCGTTGCGCCTCCTGCAACGCTTCTCTACCTCCGTCGGAACACCCGACGAAATAGGAGAAGTCCGGCGCCTTGCCCATCAAAGCGTTAATGATCGCCTTGGAATCGTCGGTGGTCGCCTTGATGGCGCGGAATCCGTAGTCGAGCAAAACGTCCATGTTGTTGATGAACGCCGGCGCTCCCGATGGTGGACCGGAGGTGCCGTCGTCGGTGCCGGCCGTGGCGTAGCCGCGCGACACCGCGTTCGCGATACCGGACAGCGAGATCGAACCGGCGAATCCGCCGTTGCCGATTTGCTGGTACTTGCCGTTCCAGCTTCCGTCGGTCGGGATCCATACTTCGAAGCGGACGTTCGACTGCGGACCCGGCTTCACGGTCGCCGCTACGCGGCACAGGCCGACCGGGGCGGTTGTCGTGCCCGATACGATGCTTCCCGCCGCATATGATTGGGCCAGCGTAATCGTCGTATTCGGCAACGACATGCCCATCAGATCAGAGCAGCCGGTCGCCGCGGCAGGTGCCGCACACAACATGACGGCGGCCGCGGTGAGCGGCGATGCGACATAGTTTCTCAATCGCTGCCGCTTGCCCGACGCATTGCATTGGGAAAATTCATACTTCATGGTTCCTCCTACTAGGTCGTTGAGGTGTACGAATGCGATCCGTGCTGACGTCCCGAGTGAAAGGCCCCCGCAAGTCTACAATAACTAGGTTTACGCGGGCCTAAAGCGACTATTTGTATACACAACCGGGGTCGTATGTCTACATTGTGCGATCGTTATCGGGCGCAGTCAACATCGGGGCTGGCACATGGTGCAAGCGCGTGTGCTGCCCTACCGCCAACAGTGCGCCACGAAGGCGCCGGGACGGATGAAGCGCAGTTGCACCATCCGGTCATGTGCCCAAGCATCGACAGCGCGGCCACAGAATTACGGCCAGTAGCACCTGCAGAATGGAAGATTTCGAATCGGCTGTCGCAAAGTGGCGCGACTTGCTGGAGGAGGTTCGCCCGCTTCAATCAGTCAGGCTTGATGCCGGCGGACTTGACGACGCCCGACCAGATTTCGGTCTGCGACTTGATGAACGCAGCGAACTGGTCGGGCGTGCCCGGCGTGACGACGACTCCGAGCTCGGCCAACTTGTTCGCGATCGTGGGATTCGCAAGCGCCTTGTTGGTCTCGGCATTGAGCTGTAGAACGATCTCCACGGGAGTTTTGGCCGGCGCAACGAGGCCCCACCAGACGGACGCCTCGTAACCCGCGAGACCCGCCTCGGCGGCGGTCGGCACATCGGGCAGCAAAGGAAACCGCTTGTCACTCGCGACGGCAAGCGCGCGCAGTCGGCCGGCGCGAATATGCGCCATCACTTCGACGGGATTGATGGGCATGAACGAAATGCGCTCGCCCAGAAGGTCGGTGATGGCGGGCGCGCCTCCCTTGTAAGGGATGTGCAGCACATCGATCTTCGCCGTCGACTTGAGGAGCTCGGCTGCCAGGTGGCCTGAGCTGCCATTGCCCGCAGAGGCGTAGGTGAGCTTGCCGGGTTCCGCTTTCGCCATCGCGATCAGATCCTTCAGCGACTTCGCCGGCGACGAAGCAGGCACGACGATCACCAGCGGCGCGTAACCGATTTTCGCGATGGACGCGAAATCGCGACGGCCATCGAACGTCAGATTCGGGAACAGTGCCATGTTCGTCGCGATGCCGTTCGAGGCCATCAGCAACGTGTAGCCATCCGGCGCCGCTTTTGCGACCAGCTCCATCCCGATGTTCGCACTGGCACCCGGGCGGTCGTCGGCGATCACCGGTTGCTTCAGCGCTTCCGAAAGCGGCTGTGCGATGGTCCTCGCCACGATGTCGACCGCACCGCCGGCGGCATACGGAACGATGATCTTGATCAGCCGGTTGGGATAAGGCTGCGCATGCACGGTTAATGGAGCGAGCGGCGCCGTACCCAATAGCAGTACGCCAAGCAGATCTCTTACGCGTGTCACACACTTTTCGCACATGAGTTCCTCCGGAAGAAAACCCGCTGCGTTCACGACGACCGAGCCTCAGACTCGCTGTCCATGCCGCGAGCCTTGCGGCGGCTGAGTGCGATGGTCGTTGCGGAAGGGCTCTGGCTGCGTCGCAACTCATCGAAGTCACGACGCAAAGCCAAAAAGCCTGCGCGGCGTGTCCCACAGAAGCTTGCGCCTGTCGGACGCGTTCGGAAACAGCGTGAGCGCGAGGTGAAGCAGCACGCCGTAGTCGACGCGCACCGACGCGCGAAGGTGAGGCCAGTCCGACGCCCACAGGCAATTGTCGAGCGTGAAGGCGTCGACGAGCGCCGTGACGAAGGGCCACGCATCGTCGTACAGCGCCGGCTTGCGCGAGAACTTCACCAACCCGGAGAGCTTGACGAAGGCGCGCCTCGTTGTACCAAGCTCGAGCAGCGCCCGAAAGCCCGGCTGGCCGAGCCCGACATCCACCGTGGGACGGCCGCAATGGTCGACGAGGATGCGAACGCCGGAATCGGCAAGCATCGGCAGCATTGGCAGAAGCTGGTCGTGCTCGACCTGGATATCGACGAACATGTCGAGCGCCAGGAGCTTCTGCAGGAGCGGCTCCGCGTCGCGGTAGTAATCGACGCCGTAGTGCGTGACGTTCCATGCCACGCCGACGACACCCGCGCGCTTGAGTCTCTCCAATTCCTCCAAGGTCACGTTGTTGCGAACCACTGCGACACCCTTGTAGCGGCCCCGGCCGCGCGCGATGGTATCGAGCATGCAGGAATTGTCGAGGCCATAGCCCGAGTTCGGCCCGACCAGCAGCGCGTAGCGCGTGCCGTACGCGTCCATCAGCTGTCCAAACTGCGTCGGCGTGCCCAACTCCTGGCCGGCCGGGGCGTAATGCGTGTTCGGCTGATAGGCGAAGCGCGCGGGATCGAGGACGTGCACGTGGCAGTCGATCTTCGGCTCTTCGAAGATACCGGCGTCCATGACCGAAGCGTCTACCGAGGATTACCGAATTGGGTGACAGATTGCACAAGACTCGTCGTCTCCGCGAAAGCGGGGACCCATTTTAACTTTGCGTACCGGGCAAAATGGATTCCCGCTTGCGCGGGAATGACGATATTTGGGATCCGAGCGTCACGCATTTTCGTAATGCTCAATAGAAGGTGGCGGCGATGGCCTGCCGCAGCGCCGGCGTGATCTCGGGCATGACCCCGAACCACGCGTTGAACGCCGGCCGCGCCTGATTGAGCAGCAAGCCGAGGCCGTTGACGATGATGTTTCCGCGCACGCGTGCCGCCGCAAGCAGCGGCGTCTCCGGCGGGATGTAGATGAGGTCTCCGACCAGCGCACTCTTGCGAAGGCGATCGAGCGAGATCTCGAGCGGCGGCTTGCCGGCCATGCCGAGGCTCGTCGCATTGGCGAGAAGCGCAGCCCCGTCGAGTGCGTCGCCGCGCTGATCCCACGGCAGCACCTTCACCACCGGACCGACGGCATCGGCGATCTCCTGCGCCTTGTCCAGCGTGCGATTGGCAACGCGAATCTCCTTCGCGCCTTGCGCCGCCAGGCTTGCCACCACGGCACGCGCCGCACCGCCCGCGCCCAGCACCACGATTGGCCCGCTGTCGGGGCGCCACTTCGGATCGGCGTCACGCAGGCTCTGGATGAAGCCGTTGCCGTCATTGTTGAATCCGGTGAGCGTTCCATCCTTCTCCACGACGACCGTGTTGACCGCGCCGATTTTGCGCGCGAGGTCGTCGACGCGGTCGAGCAGCGGAAAGATCGCCTGCTTGTGCGGCGTGGTGACGTTGCAGCCGCGCAGACCGAGCGCCGCCATGCCGCGCACCGCCGCTTCGAGCATCTCCGGCGGCACCGGAAAGAGGACGTAGCGCCCGGGAATGCCGTAGTGCGCGAGCCAGTGGTTATGGATGACCGGCGAGCGCGAGTGCGCCACCGGCCACCCGAGAAGACCCGCAATACCGAAGTTGTTTTGATCTGCCATCGCTTGGTCTTCCCGTTCAGTTGACGTTAATTTGCAGCCGCCCCCGGCAGCACGGCAATGACTCCTCGCCGAGGAACGGACAGCCTGGCGTCGGGGCGGCCGTGCGGTCTCATGCTGGCTCCATACCATGGCGGCGCTTCGTTGTATCGGCTTCTGGTGAAGCCAGGAAGGAGAGCAACGCCTCGGCGGCCGCAGGACGGTTCGATGCGGTGCATACCGCCGCCGAGAATACGGTTACCGCCTGGATCTCCGGTGGAAGCAGGCCGATGACGTCGATGCCCGGCAGGTGCATCAATTCGCTCAACTGCTGGAAGCCGAGCTCGACATCGCCGCGTGCCACGAGCGTGCCCACGGGTAGGCCGGGCGGAGCTTGCACGATGCGCGGCGCAATGGCTTCGGCGATGCCCCAGCGCTCGAACAGGCGGACAATGTACGCACCGCTCGGACCCGTCGAATACCCGATGCTGCGGGCGCGCAGGACGGCGTCGCGAATCGCCGCTTCGCTACCGACGTCGGGTCGTGGCGCCTCGGCGGCCACCGCTATCGCTACGCTGGAATGGGCGAGATCGGTTCGACTGTCCGGAGCGACGCGGCCGCTAGCTGCCAACTGCTCGATCGCATCGGCTGCCAGCACGACGAAGTCGAACGCTTCACCATCGTCAACCCGGCGGGCCGCATCAACGCCACCCACGGAAACCACAGAGACCGGCTGCCCTGACTGCTGTTCGTAAGCATCGCCCAACTCAGCCAACACGTTACGCATCGCCATCGAGGAGATGCCCGTAATGCGGTCCTTGCGTGATTCGACGGTCATGTCCGGCACGTCTGGATCAATCGAGGTATTTCAATCCGACCTTTTGCAGCGGCTCGCGCATGTTGTACATGTCCAGGCCCAGGACTCCGGCGGCCAGCTTCGCGCGCTTTTCGCCTTCATTCGCATCGCGCGCTGCCGCAGCCTCCAGCGTTTTCTGCGCGAGGGTCGCCGGCACCACCACCACGCCGTCGTCGTCGGCCACAATGACGTCGCCTGGGGTGACCAAGGCGCCTGCGCATACGACGGGGATGTTCACGGAGCCTAGGGTGGCCTTCACCGTGCCCTTGGCGGAGATCGCCTTGCTCCATACCGGGAACTTCATTTCGGTCAGCACGCGCACGTCGCGGACGCCGGCATCGATGACGAGCCCTTGCGCGCCGCGCGCCTTGAAGCTGGTCGCCAACAGGTCGCCGAAATACCCGTCACTGCAGTCGGCCGTTACCGCAGCAACGACGATGTCGCCGGGCCGCAGCTGCTCGGCGACCACGTGCAACATCCAGTTGTCGCCGGGGTGCAGCAGCACGGTCACGGCAGTGCCCGAGGCCTGTGCGCCGGCATAGACGGGGCGCATGTACGGTTTCATCAAACCTAATCGTCCCATCGCCTCGTGCACGGTCGCGGTTCCGAAAGCGCCGAGCCTGGCGGCAAGGTCGCTGTCGGCTCGCCGGATGTTGCGATAGACGACTCCGAGTTCGTACATGGTCAACGTCCTTTCGCTTTCAGTGCCGCATCGAGCCGCGGGTAGACATGCCGCGCGTTGGATTCGTAAATCTTGTGCCGGTGATCCGGATCGATGTGCGCCGCTTCGATGTAGCGCTTCGTGTCATCGTAGGAGTGGCCCGTCTCCGGATCGATGCCGCGCACCGCGCCGATCATCTCGCTCGCAAACAGAATGTTGTCTACGGGAATCACGCGCGTGAGCAGGTCGATGCCGGGTTGGTGATAGACGCAAGTGTCGAAGAAGACGTTGTTGAGCAGATGGTCCTTCAACAACGGCTTCTTCATCTCCTGCGCCAGCCCGCGGAAGCGGCCCCAGTGATACGGCACCGCGCCGCCGCCGTGCGGAATGACGAAGCGCAGCGTCGGGAAGTCCTTGAACAGGTCGGATGTGAGGCATTGCATGAAGGCGGTGGTGTCCGCGTTGAGGTAGTGCGCACCCGTCGTGTGGAAGCACGGATTGCAGCTCGTGCTCACGTGGATCATTGCAGGGATATCGTACTCGACCATCTTTTCGTAGATCGGGTACCAGTGGCGATCGGACAGCGGCGGGGAGTTCCAGTGTCCACCAGACGGGTCGGGATTGAGGTTGATCGCCACATTGCCGAACTCCTCCACGCACTTGACGAGCTCGGGAATGCACGTCGCCGGGTCCACGCCCGGACTCTGCGGCAACATCGCGGCCGGAATGAAGTGGTCCGGGAAGAGCCGGCTCACCCGGTGGCACAGCTCGTTGCAGATCGCTGCCCACGTGCTAGAGACCTGGAAATCGCCGATGTGATGCGCCATGAAGCTCGCGCGCGGACTGAAGATCGTGAGGTCGAGGCCGCGCTCGCGCATGAGCCGCAGCTGGTTGCTCTCGATCGATTCGCGCAGCTCGTCGTCGCCGATGGAGAGCTCGGATGCCTTCGGCATCTCCGCCGGATTGGTGATGCCGGCGATCTGGCGATTGCGCCACGTCTCGAGCGCCTTGGGTGCGGTGGTGTAGTGGCCGTGGATGTCGATGATCATCGAATTACTTCCGTTCGAAGGCGGTGTTTCATGATCGCATGCGTATCGGGGAGGTCGTGACCGCAGGTCTAAGGTTCTGCGCCGCTCAGCCCTGGCTTGCCGTGCCGGCCGGCTGGTCCCAGCCGAGATTGCCGGCCCCTTTGCCCGCTACCGAGTACAGCGCGCCCGGAGCATTGCGGGTGCGCTGGAAGACTTCGAGCGTTTCGCCTCGCATCGCAGCGTAGATGTGGAGGTTCGACACGCCGCTAACGGCACCAAGCTTCTCGAGCATGAAGAAGATGACGCCGTAGTGCATCAGGCCGCGCCAGTCGCGTCGACGAATCAGGTCGCGCTCTTCTTCGGTCAGGCCGGCAGCGGCGAAGCTCGCTTCGGGATCGCGGAGGAACGCCTCTCGATGGCTCGGCTCGATCATTCGGTGCAGGTAGTCGTTGATGCGGAACGCCTTTACGCTGCGCTCGAGCGTGAACGGGTAGGTGCCTTCGAGTCGTTCGACGCCGGAGAGCTCATTGGCCACGTGGCGTCGCTGGCGCTCGACGACGACCGGGTTGGGCACGTCGTCCATGCCCTCGTAGATCGCCGTCGCGATGCCGGTCATCGAGGGCAGGTAGTAGCTGCGGTGCTTGCACACGACGTTCGCCGACAGCGCACCGCGCATGGTCAGCCACATGACGACTTCGGCGCCTTCGAACCCGCCGAGCTCGGCATATTCGGCGATGGTCATCGCGGCCAGCTGTTCCGGGTCACGCTCGAAGAGATCGAGGAACCGGCTGTCCCACGTCGGGTTGTTGAAGCCGGCGCGCTCGCCGTGCACCTGGTGCGACAGGCCGCCGGTCGCAGCGATCGCGACCCGCAGATCCTCGGGATAGCTTTCGATCGCGCGCCGCAGCGCTTGTCCGAGCTTGTAGAAGCGGCGTGCGCTTGGGATCGGGAACTGCAGCACGCCCATCTGGAGCGGCACGATGCTCACTGGCCATTCCGGATGGTGCGGGCAAAGCACCGAGAGTGGCGAGAAGCAGCCATGGTCCAGCGCCCGGTTCTGGAAGAAGGACATGTCGAACTCGTCGGCCATCAGGGAGCGGCCGATGTGCGAGGCGAGCTGCGGATGCCCCTTCACCGGCGGCAGATCGCGCGCGCCGGCGCCTTCGTCGGCAACCTGCCACTCGGGGCCCACGCCCAGCACGAACGCCGAGTAGTGGTCGAAGAAGAACGACGTGACGTGATCGTTGTAGATCCACAGCAGGACGTCTGGACGCTTCTCCGCGAGCCAGGCGGACAGCGGCGCGAAATTCTCGAAGATCGGCGCCCACACCGGGTCGTCGCGCTTGTTGCGGTCGTACGCGAAGCCGATGGTCGGCGTGTGCGAGGCGGCGATGCCGCCGATAATGCGTGCCATGCCTGTACTCCTCCTCAAGATCTCCCTGCGCGTCGTGTTGCCAGAACAAGCAGCGTTCCCAGTGTGCTGCAGAGCCCCTGGCTCGTGTTGCTTTCGAGTTGATTTGCCGAACCGCTTGCTTATCGGACCGAAGCAACGGGTGTGTTTTGCCTCCAAGCGAAGTCCGGGGCTCTCCGGGATGGCGGGAGATTGCCGGAACTTCCGAACCTACGCATCGTCGTCCGCGGGCAGGCGACCCTGAGCAGCCTGGCCGACGCTATGCTACATCGTCGAATGCCAGCTTGAACGCATCCTCGTCGCGCAGCGCCGAGCCTTCAGCGACGAGCCGCGCGTGCTCGTCGAGCGAAAGACCCGCGGCCAGCAGCGGGTCGAGGCGCTTATGGAGCAGTGGCGCGACGATGCTCACGTTCTCGCCGCTGCGCGCCTGGATGGCGCCGTCGAACCCTGCGACGCGCGCAGCGGCGTCCAGCCGGCCATGCAGCGCGTTGAGTAGCGCCAGCGGCAACAACAGCCGGTAATGGTCGCCTTCGCGCGACAGTCGCGGATACGCGTTGCGCGCGGCCACGAATCCTTCCTCTGACCGATTGAGCATCAGCAGCGCGATCACTTCGCTGTAATAGAGATGGCCTGCGCCGGCGTCGGCGTCCAGCTCATGGAGACGGGCAATCGCCGTGCGCGCCTGCTCGAGCGCTTCCCGCGGAAGACCAAGCAGCGATTCCATGAGGGTGACATTGGACGTGGCGTACAACGCAGCGACTTCGATGCCGTCGTCGCGACAGATCGCGACCTGTTGCTGCGCGCACGCAAGCGCACCCTCGATCCGACCCTGGCGGGCGAACCAGAAACAGCGGGCGAACTGCAGTTTGGCTCGCTGGCGCGCCGGCCATTCGGGACGCTCCAGGCGCGCGGCTTCCTGGATCTGCGCGTCCATCTCCACGACGGTTGCGAAACGCGTGCCTTGCACGGCAGCGAAGGTCAGCGCCTCGAACCAGCGCTGATGGTCGCCGAGCTCGCGGTACAGCGCGGCTGCCCGCACCGCGGCGTCGTAGCTTTCGCGTCGGATTGAATAGACGCCGAGCCTGGCGGTCGTGAGCCAGAATCGCGCCGCGGCCGTGTCTGACACGCCGGGATCGACGTGCCGGCGCAAAGCGAGACAACGCGCCAGGCCTTCCGCCATGTGGGACGACGACCACCACACACTGTGCGACACGCCGGCCAGCGCCACGGCGAGCGGACCCTCTGCGGCCGAATCCGTCCATTCGAGCGCCGCGCGCAGGTTGTCGAGCTCGACCTTCGCGGCAGGTACTACGCCGACGCTTGCTGGCCAGCGCCACTCGTACTGCTCGAACGGTTCCAGCAACGCGAGCACCGCGTGCGCGTGGCGGCGCAGGGTCGCTTGCATTTCCTCCGCTTCGACGAGCCGCTCCAGCGCATACGCGCGCGTGGTTTCCAGCATCCGGTAGCGCGGGATGGGATCGCCCTCGGCCAGCACCAGCGACTTGTCCACCAGCGCGCCGAGGTGATCGAGCGTGGTCCACGGATCGATACGCTCGTCGCTCGCGACGTGCTGAGCCGCCTCCAGGGTGAAGCCGCCCGCGAATACCCCCAGTCGCCGGAACACGGCCTGCTCGTCGGGGGTGAGAAGCGCGTGGCTCCATTCCAGCGTCGCGCGCAAGGTCTGATGGCGACGCAGAACCACGCGCGCACCGCCGGTCAGCAGGTTGAAGCGCTCGTGCAGGCGCGCACGCAGCCCTTCCACGCCGAGCAACGGGAGCCGCGCGGCTGCGAGCTCGATGGCGAGTGGAATGCCATCCAGGCGCCGACAAATCTCGATCACCGCCGGCAAATTGGCCGCGGTCAGCCTGAAGCGCGGGTCGACCGCCTGCGCGCGCGCTGCGAACAGCTCGACCGCACCGGACCCGGACGCGCTATCCGCGTCGGCGGCGTCGGTAACTGCAAGCCCGCCCAGACGATACACGTGCTCGTCGGCCGCCTTGAGCGTCTCCTGGCTCGTCACGAGGACGCTCACGCGCGGCGCGCCTGCCTTCACGGTGTCGACCAACGCTGCCACGGCGTCCGCCAAGTGCTCGCAATTATCCAGTACCAACAAGGCGCGCTGCGGGGCGAGCTGTGATCGCAGCATGAGCGCCGTAGGGGGTTCGCTCGCGATTCGCATTCCCATCGCCTGGGCCACGGCCGAGGGCACGAGCGCGCCATCGGCGAGCGCGGCGAGCTCCACCCACCAGACGCCATCCGGGTAGTCGGTTGCGGCTCCTGTCACGATTTGATGCGCTACCGCTTGCGCGACTCGCGTCTTGCCGATGCCGCCGGAGCCCGTGATCGTCACTACTGGATGTTCACGCAGCAACGCCGCGATCGCCGCAGAATCGTCCGCGCGGCCATAAAGCACCGGTAGCCGCGAAGGTAAGTTGGTGCGGGTCGTCGATGCGCGCGTTTGGTCGGATTCATCGGGCGCAGGCTCGCGATTGTCGACGGGCGGCGCGAGGGCCTCGGCGCATGTTACGACCAGATTGAATCGATAGCCTCGCCCCGGTATGGTGGCAAGAGCGCTCTGCCCGAGGATCTTGCGCAGCGCGGACACCTGCACCTGCAGGTTGTTCTCCTCCACGACGAGCCCCGGCCATACGGTGGCGAGGAGATCATCCTTGGTAATCAACGTGCCGGGACGATCCACGAACGCGGCCAGCAGATCGAACGCGCGAGCACCGACGGCGACCGGCGTACCGTCCGCGAGCAGGGCGCGCTCGCTCGGGCGCAATTCGAAGCGGCCGAAGCGGCAGGGTATGGAGGGCGACGCGAAGTCGGGAGCGTTGCGCATGTTCGGGTGCGAGCCGGATTGGAGAAGTCTAACGCTGTACGGCTTCAGCGCCTCGCGACGCGTCGCCGCGCGCAAGAAGTTGCTCTGTCATGTGATGGCCGAAGCCGCTGTTCACGCCGGTGATGAGCCAAGCTCGACGTGTACACGCGACGTTCAGCCGCTAATTTGGTTACCGAATACTATCTCGGCGGTCGAAAAATGTGTTCCGAAGGCAAAAGATCAACGCGGCGTGCGGGCGTGTCCTCGTGCCGCTTGGACGGCGAGCCGCGGCGGTGCGCATGCCCCTTGGCCGGTCCATACACAGAACCATAAGGCACATCGGGGTAGTCCGCTGAGGGTTCGGTCGGCTCTTGCTCCGCCTCTGACTCCAGGTGGAGTCGATTCGATTCTTCGCGACGCGCCGCAGCTATTTCTTCCTCGGCTTTGCGTTGCGTTGCTGCCGCATCGAGCTCGGCCTGCGCATGAGCAAGGCGCCCCGGCGCCGCAGGGTCGGCGGGACCGAGTCGAATGTCCATTGCCGTACCGCCCTTGCACGGTTGATCGGTGTAGAGGACAGTGCCCTTCGGCTGTGCGCACTTGTAGATTTGCGCATCAGCCCCGACGGCATCAGTGATTCCGAGCGAAAGCGGTGGCAGCGCGAGGACGAGGCATAGGGCGTAGCGAGAGATCATGATCCGCGAAGTCTGTTGGCATCGACGGAAGACACTTTGCGCCGCTTATGCGGGTTTCGGATTACAAATCGACCGATTCAAGTTACAACTGTGATTCCCGGTCGCTGGGCGATTGGGCGATCGAGTCGGCGCTATTGAAGCGACCTCGGCGTCTAGACAGCTTGAACTAATAATTCTAGGCGGCGCACGGTCGGCCGCCGTTTGCGACCTGACTTGGCTTCGTACATCGCCTCGTCTGCGCGGTGCAGAAGTTCTTGGCTATTGGTTCCCGAATCCGGGTATGCCGCAACTCCAATGCTAGCTGAGATTTCGATCGTTAATTGATCGATTGGGTAAGGAAGCGAAATACAATCTTCCAGTTTGCGAGCCACTTTTGCAGCCGCTTCCGCGCCGATAAGTACCAGGAGGATCGCGAACTCGTCACCACCTAAGCGGGCGGCGACATCGGTGCTCCGAATTCCGCTCTTGAGCCGCGCTGCGACTGCGCGCAGTAACTGATCACCGGTTGCATGACCGTGCGCGTCATTGACAGCTTTGAATCCGTCGATGTCGACATAAAGGACGGCCAACGTGGTTCCGGTTCTGCGGCAGATCGACAGTTGGTGGTCGACGATTTCAGTGAACAGGAGGCCGTTTGCAAGGCCTGTCAGCGCATCGTGATGTGCTCGATGTTGGGCTTCCTGTAACATTCTTGATGCCTTCATAAGGGCCTGGCCCACCTCATCAGCTTCCTTCAGGCGAAGGGAAGGGACCGTCACCGCCTCGCCCAAACCCAAGGCGAGCGCGGGGTCGCCGAGGCCGCGAACCGCCCGGGCAATCCGGCCCCCAATGACCCAGGCCAAGGCCAGGCTGCTCGTGAGCAGGATCGCCAAGCCGAGAATGAGCCACCATAGCGAGCGCCCCAGCTCGCTCGTCACGTCCTTAAGAGGTATTCCTATGGCGATCGTCCAGTTGGAGACGGCGGATCGACTGAACACCGTCAGAACTGGAATGCCTTCCAGCGTCGTATTCTCCAGGGAGTCCTCGGCGACCTCTCGCATTCGGTTGACCAGTGCCGGAGAACCTTTCTTTCCGAGGAATCGATTCATTTCGTGCGTGCGGGCTACAACAGCGCCCGTGCTGTCAAAAATTGCCGCAATCCAGTCTGGCGGTAGACGCTGCTGAGTCAATATGCTGGACAGACGCTCGGGGACTATGCCCGCGTTCAGGCTGTAAACAATTTTCTTATCCACGCGCACTGGAACTCCGATGGCGACTACCAGCCTGCCGATCGCCGGTCCGGGAAATAGATCCGTGATGACCGGCCGACCCGTTTCGAATATCCGCGCTAATTGAGGTGAGCTAGCGGAAGGCAGAGGTTCACCGAATGACCGAAGGGTATTGACCCGATGCTGACCGTTCGCGTCGATGAGAACTATGTTATTGGCGATCAGGTTTGGCAGCACTTCTTTCGCCTGGCTGTGGAAAGCTCGAAAGTCGTGGGAGGACAGATGGGGCGAGGTGGCGAGCGCGTACAAGGCCGATTGCACGCCGGCCAAGTCGCGGTCCATTGCAGACGTCAGTGCGCGCGCCGTCGCTATGGAGTCGCGCACGAGTCTTCCGCGCTCACGCTCGTAGCTATAAGAGATCAGCACGACGGCCATCAAGGACGCCGGGACCACGCAAGCGATGACGAGCAAAGCGAGTCTGGAACGGATAGTGGGGATGCGACCTGGGCTCATTTGTCAATTCAGTCGGTGGACATTGACCCTGGGGGAGACAGAAGCCTGGAGATGGCGAAGAACCGCGACACGGTCGCGCAGCGCATATGCATCACGGGGGATTCCTTGTAGTTCGCCATTGCTGTGTCCCGATCCGATAAGCTAGCCCCGAAGCGCCGCAGGGCGTCACCTAGTGGCACCCAAGGGAACAATAAAGGCGCCACCGGTCGGTGGCCAGCCCTAGGATTCAACCGAGCAAGCGTCGTGCCCAAGAATGGTCGGCTCGTCCATGTTGCTGAATCGAGTCGCTTTCTCACCCTCAGTAGTGCGCTGAAATGTCCACTGGCGGACGCCACGCCTTAAGGCATCGAGCGGTCGATTGCAACGGGGCGCTCGTACCGACGTAAACCATCAGTGCCGTCCGTCGACAAGCGGTTATTTCTTGTCCCTGCTGTCCGCCCAACTTCGCACAGCGGCTAGCGTCTTTTCCACGTGCTTGGTTGGATTCAAGCTCATGTATTGGAAAACGACAGTGCCATTGGGAGCGATCACATAGGAAATGCGGTTGGCGTATTCGGGCCGCGTCTGCATCACGGCGTCGAAGGACTTCATGACTGCCTGCGTCTTATCGGAGGCAACGGGAAACTTACTCTGACACACCTGGACGGAAAATTTGGTCAACGTTTCTATGTCGTCTCCGGAGACGCCGATTACCGTTGCACCGAGGCGCTTGAACTCTTCTGTCGCATCCGCGAAATCGTGCGCTTCGATAGAGCAGCCTTCGGAAAATGCAGCGGGAAAGAAGTAGAGAACGACCGGTCCCTTCTTCAATGATTCGGCTAGCGAGAAGTTGTAGACTGTTCCCCCCAGCGCTGCCTGAGCGATGAAAGTGGGCGCACTGTCGCCGATGTCCAGCGCGGCGTGCGCGGGGAGCGAGAGTCCCAGCGAAGCAAGAGCGCAAGCGAGAAAACGTGCCATGACTATCTCCAGCCGAACATCAGTGTTCATTGTATCGCGGCTTCGCGGCGCCGTAGCATTGGTGGTGTCAGTCTTGCTGTCGGCTTGCGGCGTGCTGCCAACGCAGGTCGATCGGCCGTTTTCACCGGCGCAGCAAGCTTCCGCCGACAGTCCGCTGGTTCGGATCGCAAAGGACTCCAGCCCCGAGCAGACACTGACGGGGTTTCGGCTTTTGCCGGATGGTTTCTATTCGCTCGATGCCCGGATCCAGCTTGCCCGCAGGGCCCGCGACTCACTCGACGTCCAGTACTATCTGATTCAAGACGATCGCACGGGTCGCCTGCTGATGCGCAACTTGCGTGACGCGGCTTTGCGCGGCGTGCGGGTGCGGTTGCTGGTGGATGACCTTTACACGGCAGGTGGCGACCCGATGTTTAGCGGCCTGGCGGCGTTCCCGAACGTGGAAGTACGCCTGTTCAATCCGTTTTGCTGCGCACGACAGAACGTCGTTAGCAGATACGTTGCGTCGATCGCCGATTTCAGACGGCTCAATCATCGGATGCATAACAAGCTCTTCATCGCCGACGGCGCAGCCGCTGTCATGGGCGGGCGCAACATCGCAGATGAATACTTTACGCGCAGCGACAAGAGCAACTTCATCGACGTGGACGTATTCACAGTGGGCCCCGTCGTTCGTCAGCTCTCCGGCATCTTCGACGTTTACTGGAACAGCCCGCAGGCCTATCCCGTGGAGGCCATCCTCGGTGAACCTGCAGACCATGAGCAGGCGCGACGCAGCTTCGACCATCTGGTCGACGACGGAGAGCAAATGAGGTCGCTCGTCTTGTCGCCGTTCGATATTCTCGGGTATGGACCGATAAGCGACGATCTCGATGCCGGACGTCTCGGACTCGTTTGGGGCACCGCGTTCGCGTTTGCCGATCAGCCTGCCAAGGTCATGGCGACGTCGGCCGAAGCGGCGCGATCGATGAGCGCCCAGATGAATGTCATGGATCGGGTCATGGAATCGAAGAGCGAGGTTGTCATTTCTGCCTCGTACTTTATTCCGGGGTCGATGGGGGTTCGGGCATTCGGCGACCTGAGAAAACGCAATGTCAAGGTCACCGTCCTCACCAATTCGTTCGCCGCAAACGACGTGCCCCTGGCTCATGCGGGATACGCGCGCTACCGCGTCGAATTGCTGCGGACCGGCGTCGACATCTATGAGCTAAGCCCAACGCGCATCCAGCACAACGAACGGCTCAGGCTTCCCGGCGCATCGCTTGGCCGTCTGCACGCCAAGATGGCAGCGATCGACCAATCGACGGTTTACATCGGGTCGGTGAATCTCGATCCGAGATCCGAGAGCACGAACACCGAGCTCGGACTCTTCGCCAGGTGTCCGGAACTTGCGAAGGAAGTCATCCGCGTCATCAATATCAGCAAGCTGCAGAGCTCCTACCGACTGCGATTCGCCCCTGATGGCGAGAGTCTCGAATGGCTGGCGACGGGCGATCAAGGAGAGGTTGTGCTTTCCGCGGAGCCCGAGGTCACACCGATGATGCGCCTTCAAACCATGTTGCTCGCGCCTTTCGTGCCCGAACAACTGCTGTAGCGCCCCGCGTTTAGTAGGGTCAGCCGAACGTGAACGCAAAAGCCTCCACGCCGGAGTCGAGAAACTCGATCTCGAACTGTCGATCGGCGATGGGCTTCGGTTGTCGGATCAGCTGATACAGCCGTTGCTCGGTGACCGTGCCGTTGCCTTGGTCGTCGACGTCAATTCCGTGAGCAGCGCCCGGCGGCTGTCCATCGATGAGCACGCGAAATCGCACCGAAGTTCCTCGCGCTGCCGGTCCCATGACGAGATGAAGATCGCGGGCGTGAAAGCGATAGGCAATCCGCCCGTTGGGCTTGTTCAGCGCGATAAGCGGCTTCTCAACGGTCCAGTCACCCGCCAGGGCCCAATGATTGAGTTGCAGGCGCGCCGGGGCAGTATAAACATGAGATTTGCCCAGTACGGCGCCGCCAGGTGACGCGAAGCCCTCGGTGCGCTCTTTGCCGACATAGTTTTCCGAGGACTTCAGGTTGTCCCAATCGGCGGCGACTTCCGCCCCGCGGGCGACGACCGTAACCAGATCCCGGCTGATGCCGCCCGCTCCGGCCTCGGAAAGCAATTGCTGAATGACCCTTTCCGACTGTTCGTAGTCACCCTCGCCGAACTGATGATGACGAATACGCCCCTGCGCATCGACGAAATAGAGGGCCGGCCAGTATTCGTTCTTGAAGGCATTCCATACCGCATAGTCGCTGTCGATCGCGACCGGATAGTCAACTCGCATGTCCTTCACGGCCCGGCGGACGTTATCGACGTCGTGCTCAAAGGCGAATTCGGGCGTGTGCACGCCAATCATCACCAGACCCTGATCCTTGTACTTCGCGGCCCAGGCGCGGACATAGGGTTCTGTGCGTAGCCAATTGATACAGGTATAGGTCCAGAAGTCGACCACCACGACTTTTCCGCGCAGTCCGGCCGCCGTCAATGGCGGCGAATTCAGCCACCCGGTCGCACCGCTCAGGGAGGGGAACTCGCCTTCAATGGGTAGCTGACCCACTGCGGGAGTCATCGGATGCACCATCATCCTCTTGTCCTCGGCTAAGGTTTCGATTGGAGCCACGATTGAGCTGGCGAGTATCGCGGCGAGCAAGAGCTGGTTTGCTTTCATGTAAACCCTTTCCCGTTGCGGGCGGCCGCAATCCCCGGGTTGGCCCCGGTCAATAACCGTCAACATCAACCACCGCTTGAGCAAAGGCCTGCGGGGCTTCCTGAGGCAGATTGTGCCCGATGCCGCCGGTGATAGTCCGGTGAGAATACTTCCCCGAGAATTTCCCGGCATACGCAGCTGGCTCCGGATGCGGCGCGCCGTTGGCATCGCCTTCCATGGTGATGGTGGGCACGTTGATGACCGGGCCTCTGGCAAGCCGCTTGTCCAGATCGTCGTATTTGCGTTCGCCATCCGCCAGTGCGAGCCGCCACCGATAATTATGGATCGCGACGGCGACATGATCCGGGTTGTCGAAGGACGCTGCGCTACGATCGAACGTCGCGTCATCGAAGTTCCACTTCGGTGAAGCGAGCTGCCAGATGAGCTTCGCGAAGTCGTGCCGGTATTTGTCGTAGCCTTCCCGCCCGCGCTCGGTGGCGAAATAGAACTGGTACCACCACTGGAGCTCGGCCTTCGGGGGCAAGGGCCTCTTTTCGGATTCCGGGCTGCCGATGAGGTAGCCGCTCACGGAGACCATGGCCTTGCAGCGCTCCGGCCAAAGCGCCGCGACGATGTTGGCCGTCCGCGCTCCCCAATCGAAGCCGGCGAGCGTCGCCCTCTCGATCTTGAGGGCGTCCATGAAGGCGATGATATCGACAGCTACCGCCGACGGTTGGCCATTCCGGAATGTTTCACCGGAAAGAAAGCGCGTCGAACCATAGCCGCGCAGATAGGGAACGTACACCCTGTATCCCGCCGACGCGAGCAAAGGTGTGACATCTACAAAGCTGTAAATGTCGTAGGGCCAGCCGTGGAGAAGAATGACCGGCGGACCACTAGCGGGGCCGGCTTCGGCGTAACCGACGTTCAGGACGCCGGCATCGATCTGCTTCAGCGAACTGAACGACGTGTTCGTCCCCGGCTTGATCGGGTTCATCGTGCGAGATTGCGCATCCGCGGAGCCGATCATGGCGAACTCGGCTGCAGCAACGGTCAGGACTGCAGTGCCCAAAAGGCGGCGACGATCGTGGTTGATTTCTTCGGACATTCCAGTTCTCCTTAATTGGATTCAATGGGATGTTGTCGACTGTGGCGTGGGGTACTGGCACGCGTGGTGCCCGGATCCCACGTCGCCATCAGCGCAGCGTCCGGAAGCTCACGCGAAGTTCTTCCGAAAAAGCTTCAGGCTGTTCCCAGGCCGCGAGGTGCCCACCTTTAGGGAGCCGGTTGTAATGAATGAGCTTGGGGTAGGCTTTCCCGTCGTTCTCCTTTATCTCGAGGAAGGGCGAAGGGAATTACACCAGACGATGTAGCGGTGGGTCTATTGGACGATAGTGTTGATCGATTCATGTGGATCTCCTTGCTCATGATCTCCGGATCAGTCCTGTTCGGCCAAACGTTCCGCCTGCGTTTTTCCGTACGGATAGAAACTCGCCTTCTCGCCCTTCGTCCAGGCGGTTCGCTGCTCGGCACTGCTGATGTCCCAGTCGGGACGGCAACGCTGCAGCACGGCGCGCAGGTCAAGGCGCAGCTCCTCCACCGTCGGCCGGCCGAAGAACCAGTAGCCGTTGTAAATCTTGTAGACACGCAGGCCGGGCTCGAGCAGCAGCGTGTGAGGAATCATGGGATTGTGATGCGGGTCGGTGTATTCCGCGATGTCGAGATCCTTCTGCAGTTTGCGCCCGGGGTCCGAGAGAAACGGCCAGAGTGCACCGACGCCTGCGCGGAATTCATTCGTGTCGAGCAGATTATCGGTCGATATGGTCACGAGACGGCAGTAGCCGACCTGCGCCTCGCGGTGGAGTTGCAACAGCCCCTCGTGTTGCCGCCTGTCTTTCGGACAGAAACCTCCGCGGGAGAGCACCAGCACCAGCGGATCGCCTTGCTGCAACTCCGAGAGCGTCCGGTGCTTGCCGCGGTGGTCGGGAAGCTCGTAGTCGGGAAAGACTGCGCCGGGGACGATGTCGGCCCTCATCGACCCGCACCTTCCACATGGAGCGCAGCATCTTTGGCGGCCTCGTCGGGAGACCTGCCGCGCTCACGCGCGACGATATAGGCGCCGTACCACCCCGACCAGTGGTGCTTCGGAGCGGTCGCTTCGTACTTGCCATGGCGCTCCTCTGTCTCTCGCAGAAGCTCGGTCAGAGTCGCGACGTCCAAGTTGCTGAGTCCTCGTCCGGGAAGCCGCGTCTTGATTTCCTGGAGCAGCCAGCCGTTGCCGTCTGGATCGTTGAACGTGGCGAATGAGCCGTAGCTGGCATGGTCCGGTGCGGGCCCGCTGACACGACTGCTCCTGCCGTCGCGCTGGAACTGAGCTCCCGGCGTCCCGGCGTGGAACACCTCGCTGATCCCGGCACCGCGGGTGGCGAGTTCGTCTCGTGCAGCCTCGATCTCGGAGACGATCAGGTAGGTGCCCTGGGCCGAGCCAGGCGCGGCCGATGTGATGTTCGTGCCGAATTGGACCGAGCTTCCCGAGCCGGGTGGCGTGAACTGGACGACCCGGAAGCCATTATCGAAAGCGAAATCGGCGTCCAGCCGCCATCCCAAGCTTCCGTAGAAGCGCTTGGCGCGATCGACGTCGGACACCGGAATGACGACGACCTCGAGCTTCAGATCGACCCTCGCAGCGCTCGGGGCTTGGGTTGCGTGTTCATTGCTCATCTGTGTGCTGCTCATGGTGACCGCCTCCTTGTGATGTGGGGGATAGCGGGCAATGCGCCCGCGCGTATCTCGAATAGTCGAGCGCTAGACGCCATGCCTTAGGTTGCGAGGAATGTGGAGATCTTGGCGTCAAGGCTCCACGGTCCTGGCCCTCCCAGCATCACAACGGCCAGTCCAATGCAGTAGAGCGCTTCGGGTAGATAGAGCAGATCACCGAGCCAATCGGCGCGATCGATCGGCTGCGATGCGCGTACGCGTTTGATGGCGTCGAGTACGACGGCGCCGAGACAGACCACAAAAAGCCCGAACGCTGCAAGCGCGGACAGTAGGCCGATGATGAGCGCCCATCCTCCGCTGAACTCGATGCCAGGCACCAGCCATTGCATGATCGGCACCGCGCGCACGCCGTCGTCTTGCAGCGTTTGTGTCAGTGTCGCGTGCCTGGAAGCGTTGAATAGCTTGTGGTAGCCGCTGATCGCGAAGAACATGCCGAGCGCCACGCGATTGAGTGTGAGCGCGGCATCGGGCGCGTGCGCGCCAAGTGTGATGAGGGATGCATCCATGATTTGGAGCGCTCCTGGGTCATCGAACGTGGGGCCGTTGAGAGGATTACACCTGACGACGTAGCGACGGGTCTATTGGACGATGGTGTTGCCCAATAACTTGGTATGAGCCGCTCGAGTAGACGGCGTACGCCGGCGCCTCCGCACGTTTAGAGAGAGGAGATCGAATCGACGATTTGATCTGTCGTCACGATTGCACCGGCGTAGTTCGGAATATTAACGTCGAGAGCGGCGTGCATCTCGTCATCCGAGTAATCCGCGGTCGCGTCTCTCACGACGGTGACCTCGTAGCCAAGCTCAGCGGCATAGCGAACAGTCGCCTCCACGCACGTGTGCGCTATGAGCCCGATGACGATGAGCTGATGAATGCCGTGCTTTTTAAGCTGCAAATCCAGATCGGTGTTGGCAAAGCCACTGGAACACCAATGCTCCATCGCCACGATGTCGCCCGCTTGCGGTGCGAATTCGCTTCGGATCTCGCCGCCCCACGTCCCGTATTCGAAGACCTTATGCGACCAGCCTGCCTTCTGGATAGGCGCGATGTACTTCCAGGTCTCGTAGTCGCCTGGACGGTACCGGTGATGCAGCGCATAGAAGATGCGAAGCCCGGCTTTCCGCGCCGCGTTCAGAACCTGCGCCATATGAGGAACACAGCCGTTTGCCTCTGCAACCGCCTTCAGGCGACCCCACACCTTGCCGCCCGCGGAAATAAAATCGTTATACGGATCGATCACCAGGAGCGCGGTGAGCCGCTTGTCGTAGGTCAGAGACATCATGGCCGCCGTTCACTCCGTGGGTCGAGTGTGGATAGCCTCATCGGCATTCACCACGATCGCGTGCGTCTGCTTGACCGCGCGGCGTGTTGGACGATTCGCGACATTCGTGCGCGCGAGTTCGAGCGCCCGCCGACAGTCGTTGCCGCTACCGGCGTAGAACTCCGCCGCATGGTGCCCCCTTCCGCGCTTACGTGGAGTGTCTCAAGAGTCAGGGACATCGCGATCTCCTACCGCGCATCCCGGTACGGGGCAAGGAACGGCTCACCGCTTGCCGTAGTCCGTAAAAACGAAATCTCTGGCTTTCACTATGGTGTGGCACGCGAACCCGCACTTGGCGTCGTTCCCCTGCGGCGGATTGTCAGCCGTGGTACCGGGCGTGAACGTATCGGACTTGGCGTCGTAATCGAACACGGCATAACCCCATCCGCCGCTGTCCGCGAACCTCTTGCTGTCCTTGACCATGAAGTCGACGTCATGCAGCGTGCCCGGCACCGTCGCTGCGGGGAACGTCTCCAATTTTTTCGGGTTCCAATGGATCTTCGCCATCTTGGCGCCGTCGGGGAAAGGCTTGCCGTTGCCGGGAACGCCGGCCCGGTAGGCGTCGATCATCGCTGGATTGGCGACGATCGCAGCAATCAGGTCTCCGTCCATACTGGTCGAGACAACCTGCCAGCTTTCGTAACCCCTGAACTCGGAGAATGCGAGCCCACCAGGCACTTTCACCGTGTACTTGTCCTGCGCGGAAACGCCCACGGTGCCAAGGACGGCGAGCCCTACCGCCGTAATCCCAATCGTCAGCATGTTTTTGCGATTCATTGCAGCACTCCCTTATCTAGTTCGGCTTCGTGCGTCCTTCGCAATGATCCTCACGGATCCGGACGTGTTCCCTTCTTGCTCAGCTCACCGTCCACTCATGTGAAGTTCCTTCCCTTCTTTAAATACACGTGCGAGAACCGCTTAGCGTAGCGATCGGAACGCGGCACGCAATTCGCCCGCAAAGAGTTCGGGCTGCTCCCACGCCGCGAAGTGTCCGCCCTTGTCGACCTCGTGGAAATAAATCAGGTTGCGATAGGCGCGCCGGGCCCATGTCTCCGGGGGACGATAAACGTCCTCCGGGAATACCGTGATGGCAACCGGCAAAGAAATCTCGCCGGTCTTCTGCGCTGCCGCAACGATGACGCTGCCTCGTGCGCCGTTCTCCCAATACAGCCGTGCCGACGAGGCTGCGGTGTTCGTCAGCCAGTACAGCGTGATGTCGTCGAGCACGTCGTCTTTCGTCGGAGACTTCTCGGGATCGGCGCCGTAGGTCCACTGCGCGAAGCCTGGATGCACGAGTACCCACGCCGCGAGGCCGGCCGGCGAGTCCGTCGCGCCGTAGCCGACCGTCTGCGGCCGCGCGGTCAGCATCGTGAAATAGGCCAAGTTCCCCTTCTTGCCGGACGCAACGAGCGCGTCGAATACCGCGCGTTCCTTTTCGGAGAGTCCCGCTGGCGCGGGTCCGCCCATGGGGAGCACCACGGCCACTTCGGGAGGTACCGTCGCCGGCAAGTTGATATGGATACCCAGCAGTCCCGCTGCTGCCTGGCGAGCCATCGCGCTGGAGATGGGCGTGCCCCAGTCACCGCCCTGGGCGACGTAGCGGGTGTACCCGAGGCGCTTCATAAGCTCGGCCCACGCCCGCCCGATATGGTCGGGGTCCCAACCGGTGCCCGTCGGCTTGCCGGAGAAGCCGTAGCCCGGTACTGACGGGATGACGACGTCGAAAGCGTCTTCAGCGCTGCCTCCGTGTGCGGTTGGATCCGTGAGCGGACCGATGATCTTGAGCTGCTCGATCACGGATCCCGGCCAACCGTGCGTGATGATCACCGGAAGCGCATTCTTGTGACGAGAACGGACGTGGATGAAGTGAATATCCAGCCCATCGATGTTCGTCATGAATTGAGGCAAGGCATTCAGCTTCGCTTCCGCCTTACGCCAGTCGTAGCCGCTGCCCCAGTACCGAACCAGCTCCTGCAGCTTCGCCAACTGCGCACCCTGCGACTGATCGGCGACGGTTTCCTTGTCGGGCCATCGCGTAGCAGCAATGCGCCGGCGGAGGTCCGTCAGCGCCTCATCCGACACGTTGGCGCGGAACGGACGAATCGAGCTGTCCTGGCCGAAGCTCGTCGTGGCCACCAACAGCGTGGCAACGAGCATCAAGGCCGACGTCGTACGCGACATGGTTTGCTCCTTTCTGAGAAAAGTGGGAGATGCGGTTGCCACTGCGCTCACATGACTAGCGGAGCGATCGAAACGCGGCACGGATCTCTTCAGAGAAAACCACGCGACCAGCATCAGGCCGACGCTGAGCGCCGCGAGCGCCACGCGGAACTTCGCGCATCACGCCCTCGAGGAGGGGATCGTCGGTCTCCGGCAGGCTCGCGCCTTCATCCGGTGGAGACGCCGGCGGGGCGCTCGTGCTGACACTCCGGCGCATGCTTGAGGGTCGTCCAAACACTCCGTCACGGGACACGCCCATTGAAAACCTCCAAGGCGAATGCGCGCGCAACCATGCCGGTCAGAAATGACGGGCTAGGTGCCCCGCCCTTCAGTCAACCCGTACACAGTCCCTTCGAATCGGTGCGAGCAGTCTGGCCGTCGCGCGCGTCCCGCGGATGTCGAGGAACACCTGCCTTGTGTCAGGCGACACAGAGGCATTGGGCCTGTTGTCGGTTTGAATCCGGTCTTCGCGCGCGTTTAAGAGCGCATCGCGGTCGAAGTTTTAATTCTATGGCGCGATTCAAGCGAGTTTTAACACCACGCCCCAGAATTTCGACACCACGTGAGTGGCTGCTATCGATGGGCGTTAATTGGGATTGGTGCTGTTGAGTGGAGTCGAACCACCGACCTACTGATTACGAATCAGATTTGTGTCGACGTAGAGTTTTATCAATCAAACACTTGCGGCGCTTGCCAATCTCAAAACCGGTGTCATCCAGTCACAATTACGGCACAGCAAATCCGGCGAAGGCACATTGCTGATTTAGCCGCGCTTAGTAACCGGCGTTTTGGCCGAGCGCGGCGGGCTGTTCTGGAAATACACCCGCGGCATGTCCGCTAAGCCGCGCGTATCTGACGTATGCGCTGCGACTCCCGGCCAGTATTACGACGCAGAGACACAGACTCACTACAACTACTATCGAGACTATGATCCTTAGCAATGGCGGGTAGCAGAGCGCTTTGTGGTCATGGCAAAGTACCCCAAGCAGGCGAAGAATGGATGCCGACAACGAATGCACGCAACTATCTCCATATGACCAGAGATGTATCGATTGCTTTGGTTAGTGGCCCGATGCTTGCACTCGCTTTTGCTCCCGGCGTCATGCGCTCAGCTATTGTTGATACTCCGGAATATTTCGTCGGAATCATGGTGGTCGGTCTACTCTTGGCGATCGTTGCCGTGGTACTAGTCCAGCGGCTCTTGTCCAAACGTTGGCGCCTATCAAAGCGTGGCCTAATCTGGACCACCATTGGGTTTGCGATTCTGATTACTGGGATCCCTGCCGCGACCGCGCTACTCGTCGGGCCCATCAGCGAGAACTAGCGTAAGAATACTCGGCAGAGTGCAAAGGCAGATTCGAGCTTTGATCGCTACGACTACCTCACTCAATCGATGGGTTGATCGCTCGCGCTGTGATGAACCGCTGGATTTCCCGCGGCCGCCCCACCAGAGAAATGCGAACCCGGCCGCCACCTCGATACGATCAAGTCTTAACCAGCGAGAATAGAATTCACAAGTTTGACTTGGGGGTCGGCCGCGAACGATGGCTTGGGAACAACATGTTACGATAGCCGTGAACAGGGAGTTCGGGCTCATATCCCGGTTGAAGCCGTAGATGCGCCGCCCTCAAGGGTAACGAATGGAGATATACCTATGGCGATAGTTTGGCAATTTGCGGAGCGTAAGCTTTGGGTCGTTGTGAGCGCGGTCATCGTCCTGTTCGCGGGATACGCGGGTTCCGTATTAAGCGATGAAGTCAAGGTCCCGCTTAGCGGGAATCAGGAGATTCCCCCCGTGACAACCTCTGCTTTGGGAACCGGCACCTTCACTGTTGGAGCAGACAAATCGGTCAGCGGCAGTGTGACAGTTTCCGGGATGTCAGCAACGGTAGCGCATATTCATGAGGCCGCTGCGGGCACGACTGGTTCTATTATCATTCCCTTGACCCAGATTTCCGACAACGTCTGGGCGGTGCCGGCGGGCGCAAAATTAACCGATGCACAGTACGAAAGCTACAAGGCAGGCAATCTTTATATCAACGTTCACAGCGCCGCTTACAAGAGCGGAGAAATTCGCGGCCAGATAAAACCGTAATCATTGCCTCATTCGATCACCTTATCCGCGCGCAAGATCAGTTCTTGCGGAATGGTAAGTCCAAGCGCTTTAGCAATCCGCCGGTTGATGACCAGCTCCAGAACCGTTGGCTGTTCGATTGGGAGATCGCCCGGCTTTGCGCCTTTTAGTATCTTGTCCACATAGGTTGCGGCGCGCCGATAATGCTCGGCCAAGTCCTGTCCATAACTCATCAGGCCACCAGCCTCTGTCAGTTCCCGACTGGAAAATATCGTAGGCAGGCGGTTCTTGACTGCAAGCTTTGTGATTTGGTCACGCTGCACATCGAAGTACGAATCCGCTGCGACGATCAGGGCTTCCGTGCGTTCGCGGGTCATTGCTTCAAAGCCTGCCTCGATCTGGCTCGCGCTGCTTGCTTCAACCGGGAAGAGTTTTACACCGCGCGCATAGGCGGGGCCGTGAATTTGTTCCAGAATCAGGGAATCGCTCGGGTTAAGCGGATTGATCAGCACTGCGACGCGCGATAATTTGGGCACCGCAGTGCGCAATAGCTCAAGGTGCTTGATGCTGAGTTCTGTCACGATGCTGGATAGGCCGGTGATGTTACCTCCGGGCCGGGAAAGGCTCGTTGCAAAACCCTCGCCGACCGGATCGGGAACCGCCACCATTACAATGGGAATCGTTGCTGTCGCTTGACGGGCGGCCTGGACGCTCAGCGAGGTCCCGGCCACGATGACATCCACATTCAACTGCACCAGTTCCGCGGCCAAGCTCGGAAGGCGCTCATATTTTCCGTCCGCAAAACGCAGCCGAATGACACAATTCTTCCCCTCGAAATAACCGAGCTCACGCATGCCTTGCTGAAATCCGTCATAAACCCGGGTCGATGACGAATCGGGAGCAAGAAAGCCTATGCGCCAGACCTTGGGTTGCGCCTGGGCGAACGACGCAAGTGGCGCTGCGAGTGCGATACCACACAGCACGGCACGCAGCAGGATTCGACGCGCGTGCGACGCTTCGTCCTGCGGAGGACCAGTGAAATCGAACTCAACCATATTTCCCCCATACTAGGGCAACGATTAGCATAAGCCAAGCTGAACCACCGCGCGCCGTCGAAGACTCATCGCGGAGAAGAGCGTTCAGGACTTCCGCCGAGATCGTGACGCGCTGCTACGCGCGGCCCGAGGGCTCGGCAAGCAAGCTCAAGAGCTACCGTGACGGCGCCCGCATTCTTGCGTTCATGGGATTTGTGTTCAAGGAAGTGCGGCCATTTGCGTTCTTCGGAGTCATCGGCGCAGCGCTTTTTATGGCCGCACTTGCTTTCGGCGCGCCCATCATCGTCGAATACGAGCGCACCGGCCTCGAGCCACGGCTGCCGACGGCAGTGCTCGCAACCGGGCTGGTCCTGTTGTCGTGGCTGTCGTTTGTGTGCGGGCTGATTCTGGACAGCGTGAGCCGCGGGCGGCTCGAGGCGAAGCGGCTGGCGTATCTTTCGTTGGGTCAGCGCGGTTCCGCCTGACCGCGTGTGTCGGACCGTTCGAGTCGGCATAACAACAGCGCTTGCACCGCCTTGTGGATCACGACCGGCCTGGCGCTCGACCTGTTGCCCATTGTCGAAGATGGGCTGTTTGGCTATGAACTCCTGCCTGACCGCAACACGCACACCTATGTAACCATCGGTTGCAATGCGCAGGGCGAGCCGTTGTTGCGCGAGACTTCGTACGGCGTCGGCGCCCCCAACGCTTTGGAATTGGTGGCCGTGAATGGTCGCATCCTTTCGAGAAGTGAGCGCGCAGCGCGCTACAGTACCCAGCGGCGTGACCATCGATTTCCCGACTGGCCCGCTGCCGCTGAATCGGCGTGGGCGGAACTTCTTTTCCTTTTCCCTGGGCGGCCCCGACAATCCGTTGTCGTGCGAGCACGTGCACCGGTGTCTCGATGAGGCTCTGTCGATCGCTCACTCGCATCAGGCGCATTGGAACCCCTTCATTCGACGCCGAGTCGCGCGCCCGAAGTCCCAGCTGTTAAGATTGTCGTCAACAGTCATCCCCCTGGAGTTCCGTGGGAGGTTTCGAGCTGCGTCGCTGGCCTCACCCAAGTTGCGCCGCGCGGGTTGAACCGGTTTCAGTGTTATGGAAGCGCAGACATGGAAGACACTCCAAGAGTGGACTTGAGAAGCGGGGTTGCGCTTCGCGACCTACCAGTTGGCGGGATCGTGCTCGGGCACGTCGAGACCGAAGAAGTGATCCTTGTGCGCCGCGATGACGACTTTTTTGCCGTGGGCGCGCATTGCACCCACTACCACGGACCGCTGGCCGAGGGCCTGATCGTCGACGACACTGTGCGTTGCCCCTGGCATCACGCGTGTTTCAGTCTCCGCACCGGTGAAGCGGTGCGCGCGCCGGCGCTGGATCCGGTCCCATGCTGGCGAGTTGAGCGGATTGGCGACAAGGCATTCGTCCGCGAGAAGCTTGCCGGTCCGATGCCGCGAAGCAGCTCGCCAACAGAAGGATCGCCGGACGCGCAGAGCTCGGTAGTAATTGTCGGGGGCGGCGCAGCCGGGTTAGCCGCCGCGGACATGCTTCGTCGCGAAGGCTACCAGGGTGCCGTGACCATGATTAGCGCCGACGACTCTCCGCCGTGCGACCGGCCGAATCTCTCCAAGGACTTCCTTGCCGGGACCGCGCCAGACGATTGGATCCCGCTGCGAGCGCCCGAGTACTACGCGCAGAACCGCATCGAACTCGTGCTCGGTTCGCGCGCATCGTCGATCGACGTGCGTCAGAATCGCGTGCAACTCGAGGACGGCAGGCAAATCGAGTTCGGAGCGCTGCTGATTGCGACTGGCGCCGAACCGGTAAGACTCAATATCCCCGGCGCAACGGATTCGCAGATCCATTACTTGCGCACGTTCGCCGACAGCCGCGCGATTGTCGCCAAGGCAGCGACAGCAAAGTGCGCGGTTGTCGTGGGTGCCAGTTTCATCGGGCTGGAGGTTGCCGCATCGCTGCGCGCGCGCGGAATCGCGGTGCATGTGGTTGGGCCGGAAAGTGTGCCTCTGGAGCGTTTGCTGGGTCGAGAGGTCGGCTGCTTCGTACGCGACCTTCACCAGTCGCACGGCGTTGCATTTCATCTGGGAAAGACGGTCGATCACATCGATGGTAGCCGAGTAACGTTGAGCGATGCCGCAACGCTCGATGCGGATTTCGTGGTTTTGGGCGTCGGCGTGCGGCCTTCGATCGCGCTGGCCGAGCGGGCGGGCCTCGCTATCGACCGTGGCATTACCGTCGATGCGTACCTGGAGACAAGCGCGCCTGGCGTGTTTGCGGCAGGCGACGTTGCGCGTTGGCCTGATCGGCATTCCGGTGATCGGATCCGCATCGAGCACTGGGTGGTTGCCGAACGTCAGGGCCAGGTGGCCGCAAGAAATATCCTCGGCCAGCGTCAGCCGTTTGATGCAGTGCCTTTCTTCTGGAGCCAGCACTACGACGTGGCGATCAACTATGTCGGTCATGCGGAGCATTGGGACGCGATCGCGATCGATGGTTCCCTGGCCGCGCGTGATTGCGCCGTCAGCTACAGGCGTGGCGATCGTACGCTTGCCGTGGCGACGATCTCGCGCGACCTCCAGAGTCTACGAGCGGAACGCGCCATGGAGTTGGCGGAGCGGTAAGGCCGGTTCGCGTTCAGTCGAGCGGCATTAATGGAGGGAGAGCGGTGAGCACAAGATTCGCGGGACAGGTGGCGGTGGTGGCGGGCGGTACCGGCGGGTTGGGACGCGCAGTGAGTCTGGCGTTTCTGGACGAAGGCGCGACCGTCGTCGTGACGTACCGAACGCAAACGGAGTTCGATGCGTTGGTCCAGGCAGCGGCAGTCAATGGCTCGCATCTCGAAGGCCACCGAATCGATGTTACCGATGACCATGAGGTGCACCAGTTTGTCGAGGGAATTGCCGCGCAGCACGGACGGCTGGACGCGCTGGTCAACACGGTCGGCGGTTACGTCGGCGGCGCGAAGTTGTGGGACATCGACCCGAAGGACTTCGAGCGCATGCTGGCCATGAATTTGCGATCAGGCTATGCGCTGTCGCGAGCCATCGTGCCGGTAATGCTGAAGCAGGGAGGGGGTTCGATTGTAAATATAGCGGCGAAGGCGGGCGTCGATCACCCTGCTGGTGCAGCAGCCTATGCTGCTTCAAAGGCAGCGGCCCTGGCCATGATGGATTCGCTGGCCTCAGATCTCACCGGAACCTTCGTTCGAGTGAACTCAGTGCTTCCGAGCATCATCGACACAAGCACCAATCGCAAAGCGATGCCCCAGGCAGAATTTGCGAAGTGGCCGAAACCCGAAGATATCGCGCGCGTGATCCTGTTCCTGTGCAGTGCCGATGCCAAAGTCATCCACGGCGCTTCGATCCCTGTCTACGGCAATCAGTGAAATTCGGCCACCCTGCGGATTATGAACAGCGAGTACGAGTCCGAGCTGGGAAAGGCCGCTAGCTCCGGTATTTGCCGGCCGATTGGCAATCGTCCCGCGTCCCAACCTTGTGACTCACTCAAAGCACTAACCCCTTCGCCTTCAACTGCCCCTCGTTCGCAACAATGAACGCCCGGATGTCATCGGACATCCCCAGGAGCTTGAGCCACTGGTCCTTGTAAAGCGTCACCGGAAAACGCCCCATCCCATAGATCGACAGCGCGCCCTTCTCGCTGACTTTGAGGGTAACGCTGGTGGCAGGCGCTTTTTTGAGCGCAGCGTTTTCGTTACGCAGCCGCTCCAGCTCGGCCTTCAGATCGTCGTCCGACATCGTTACTCCCTGTCAATTAGAAGTGAGTCATTAGGTCGAAGAGTCTATCGGGAGCTTATGCCGAGTTCAAACTGTTCTTGAACCAACGATGTCGACGAGCAACCGCAAAATGGTCTGAATCAAGGCGGTCAAGCCGGATACGCGGGATCCAATTTTGTAGAGGACGCGGATCGCTGCGGGCATGAAATTCGCATGCGATACACATTGTTTTGGACAAGGGCCGAGAAATACCTCCGCGCGGCAATATGTGACGCGAATTGACAGCGTCAATATCCTTGAGACCAAGGAAACCGAACTGCGGGGGCACTATTTGCGAGCTGCATATGTTGTTTCCTGAGCCATGCTCCGACGATGGTTGAGCGCATTGATGGATTGAACCGCTCCTATTGTGAACTACGAATTGCGCAGCAGCGTTTTGTTTCGATATCGGCCATCTGTCGAGAAGTTACTACCGTTCACGCGACATCGCTTGACTGCGTTTGGTGCGGAGGTGCATTGTTACTCACGGATAGGATTATCGTGTTGCTGTAGGTGGTGAGCACGCCGTTCGCTCACTGAATGCTGCGACGATGTGCAGTTTGCAATAAACGTCAGTGACTCCTCCGCACGAGGAACGCTGGCTCGAAAAGAGCATACCCGTGGGAAACGCGGGGACGCAAAGTTACCGGTCTAAGAGGCCCAGTGCCTTATGACAGCGGGACTGCCAGGCAGCCAGTGCTTCCGCTCGTTTTTCGCGAGCACACAGCTTTAGCCCATGCGCAGTTCCCGCACGTCTTGCGGCATAGGTGCACGCCCGTCGTGCACGTTTGTCGCTAGCGGTAGTGCGCGTCCAACGGCGTTTGCCATCGAGGTCTGCGATCGGTTGGACAATGGAACGAGGCGTAAGCAACTGGAGCAAATTTTGGTAGCGATACAGGCACCGCGTAGATTGGAAAGTCGTAACCGGGCGAGAGCGACGATAGCCGCGCGCGCGAGCCTGGCCCATCGCGGCATGGATGGCTTCACGCTGATCGACGTTTTGATCGCGGTGGCGATCGTCGGAATTCTGGCGGCGATCGCCTATCCGTCGTACCAGTTCGCTGTTCGCAAGAGCAATCGAGCAGCTGCCGAGTCGTATCTCGCAGACGTCGCCCAACGGCAACAACAGTACCTGCTGGATCAGCGGAGCTATGCATCGAATGTGTCCACGCTCGGCGTGGCGACGCCCGCGAGTGTTACCCCCTATTACACGATCGCGATCGCGGTTGCTGCGGGGCCCCCGCCGAGCTTCACTGCCAGGGCAACGCCCATCGGGTCGCAGGCGGGCGATCTGTCGGGTCAGCCGTTGACGATTACCAACACGGGTGCAAAAGGCCCCACCGGGGCGTGGTAGGAGACTTGAATGAATGATTTTACAAGCAGGTTAGACAATGTCGTCAAGCGGCGCCTCTTCCCGGCGCGATGCGGGCGCACTGCGGGATTTACGCTGATCGAATTGCTGACGGTGGTCACCATCGTCGGGATTCTGGCGATGACCGCAGCCCCTTCTTTTGCGCCTTTGATCGCAAGCAAGCGCGCCGAGGCTGCGGCGACCGACCTCTATGTCTCGCTGGTCACCTCGCGCAGTGAGGCGACTAAACGCAACGCGGATGCAACGCTGGCGCAGAAAACGGGCGGCTGGCAGCTCGGCTGGCAAGTAACCGTCATCGATCCGTCCGACAATTCCAGGACACTGACGATCGACGATCACCCGGTAGCGAACGGAGTCACCATTTCGGGGCCGGCCAGTGTGGTTTACCAAAGCTCCGGACGAATCCAGGGCAATACCAACCCCGCGTTCGTGGTGACCGCAGTTCAGGGATCGAGCACGGAACAGCGATGGGTATGCGTCGATCTGAGCGGTCGTCCGTTGGCGAAGGCCTCGGCGTGCCCGTGAAAGCTTCATCGATCCGTGGGCAGGCCCAGCACGGCTTTGCATTGCTGGAAGCCTTGCTGACCATCGTGATTCTCGCCTTTGGCCTGCTCGGAATGCTCGGCTTGCAGGGCCGGATGAGCGTGGCCGGGGTCGAAGCCTATCAACGCGCGCAGGCAACGCTGTTGGTATCGGACATGGCCGACCGGATGCTGGCGAGTCCCTTCGCGGCCTGTAACAGCGCCGCGGTGACCGATGCGGATCGCAACGCCTGCATGGCGAACCGTCTGCAGAGTTATGTGACCGACTCGCCAATTGGTACCGGCGATTCTCAGCCGGCCGATTGCAGCGCCCTGGCGGTTGGCGCGGCTCGCGACCAGTGCGAGTGGAGCAACGCCATCAAGGGCGCCGCCGAAACCACCACTGCGGCAGGCAATGTCGGGGCGATGACGGGTGCGCGCGGATGCATCGAGCAACTGCAGGCCCCCGATCCGTCGGCAGGAGCCTGCACCCCCGGGATTTATCGAGTGAGCGCGGTCTGGCAGGGACTCAACCCGACGGTCGCCCCGAGCATCGCCTGCGGCACGGGGTCTTATGGCAGCAGTGAAGCGTATCGGCGTGTCATCGCGGCACGCGTCTCCATCGGACTGCCACTGTGCAAATGATCTCCGGATCCAACCAGGCCGGGTTCTCGCTCGTCGAGCTGATGGTTGCCGTCACGCTGGGGCTGCTGATCATGCTCGTACTCTCTTCGGCAATGGTCAGCAGCAGTCAGGCGCGCCGGGAAACCGATCAGGCGAGCCGCCAGGTCGAGAATGGACGCTACGCGGTGCAGGTTTTGAGCGACGATCTGGCGCTCGCCGGCTATTACGCCGAGTTTGACCCGTGGCCCATGCCGACGCCGGCGGCCAAGCCCGATCCGTGCGCGACCGACGTGGCGACGCTGAAAATCGCGATGCCGCTGCATGTGCAAGGCTACGACAATCCGACGGCCGCCACGATCGCCTTGCTTACCTGCTTGAGCGATGTGCGCCCCGGTGTCGACATCGTGGTAATACGGCGCACGAGTACCTGCGTTGCCGGAAGCACCGGCTGCGATGCCTTCGTCGGCGGGACCACGCAGCCGTACTTCCAGGCCTCGCTGTGCGCCAGCGCGACCGAGCTGGACTCAGCCTTCACCAACGATTACTACGCGATGGACACCGCCGCGGCGGGGCTTATCAAGCACAAGAAGGACTGCACGACGCTTGCCGATTTCCGTCGCTTTGTCACGCGAATCTACTTCGTCGCCAACAACGACAATCCCGGAGATGGCGTTCCAACCTTGAAGCGCGCGGAGCTCGGCGCGACGGGCTTTTCGATCGTTCCCCTCGTCGAGGGGATTGAGAATCTCCAGCTCGAATACGGGCTGGATAACAGCACGACTACAGACGGCGCCCCCCATGTTTTCACGGCTGATCCGGATGGCTACACCGGCGCCGGAGCCGCCGGTGCCAGCGGCAATTGGCGCAACGTCGTCGCGCTCCGCGTCAATCTGCTGGCCCGCAACACCGAGATATCCCCCGGGTACAACGACGGAAAGGTTTACACGCTGGGACACAACGCCGATGGGAGCGCCAATACGTGCTCACCCGGCAGCGCCGGCCTTTGCTCCGGTACGACGTACAAGCGCCACGCGTTTACGGCTCAGGTACGGATGACCAACCCAGCCGACCGGGGAGTAACGCCATGACACCGATGCCGAACCGCCAGCGCGGGGTGGTGATGGTCGTGGGGCTGATCATGATGGTGCTGATGACCCTGTTGGCGCTTACCACGCTCAATCTTGGCAAGAGCAGCCTGCAGATCGTCGGCAACATGCAGTTGCGCAAGCAGGTGATCGCCGCCGCGCAGGAAGCGATCGATGACGCGATCAGCACCACCCGGCTGTTCCTGAGCCCCGGTTCGATCTACACCAATCCGTGCGCCGGTCCCAACACCAAATGCATCGATATCGACGGCGACGGCCATCCGGACATCACGGTGGCGCTGACGCCCACGCCGACCTGTGTGAAGGCACAGATCATCAAGAACGCGTTTATGAACCTGAATCTGAACGATACCAATGACCAGGCTTGCGTGCTGTCGACCAGCCAAACGTTCGGAATCGCCGGTTCCGCGATCGCGAATTCCCTGTGCTCGGACACGGTGTGGCAGGTTCGCGCCGAGGCAACCGACGATGTCACCCAGGCGAAGGTCGCCGTCACCGAAGGCGTTACGGTGCGCGTGTCGTCGGATGTCGTGGCCACTTACTGTCCCTGAGATTCCTAAAAAGAAAGTCACTCATGTCCACCCTATCCAGTTCGCGCCGATCCAAAGCCCTCGCGGTCGTGGTTTGCCTTGGGATGGCCTTTGCGCCCCTGCGCGCCGCCGCGGACGACATCGATATCTTCATCGGTTCGTCCGGCGGCGTCAGCAGCAACCCGAACGTGCTGATCATTCTCGACAACACAGCCAACTGGAACCGCCAATCGCAACACTGGCCAGGCGGGCTTACCCAGGGTCAGGCCGAGGTTGCCGCCATTCAAACGGTGATCAACAACCTCGGTGGCGGACCCAGCGTCGCCTCCAGCGTCAATGTGGGGCTGATGATGTTCACGGATAGCAGCTCGGGGCGCGCGGGCGGCTATGTTCGCTACGCCGTCAAGCCAATGAACGTCGCCAACAAGCTGGCCTTATCGAATATTCTCACCGGTATTTTCAATAATCTGGGCGCGAGCCAAGTTTCTTCCAATGCCAACTACGGTAATACGCTGTTCGATGCTTTCAAGTACTTCGGTGGTTATACAAGCCCCTCACATGTGGCCGACGGTGTGGCGGGAACCCCGGCCGATGCGACCCATTTCGGACCCGCCGTTTACGACACCCAGCAGACCTACCACGGACTCGCCGATATCTCCGGCTACACGGGCAGTGCCCTGACCACGTTTTCAACGCCAATCTCGACCGCCGACAGCTGTGCCAGGAATTTCATCATTTTCATCGGCAATGGGTTCCCGAATGCCGACGACTATTCGTTGCTGTCCGGCGTTCAGGGCGATATCACCGAGATTGCCGTGCCAAATTTCGTCACCGCGAACCAGACGGTTACCTACGACGGCGGCTACAGCACATCATGCTCCTTCGGCACCAGCGGCACGCTCGACGGCGGCTACGGCGCGTGTTCCAGGAGCAACAATGCTTCGACGGTCGGTAACACCTGCCCTGCCGGAACGACGGCCGTGTCGAACACGACTCGATCCAAGACCCCGAACGCCTGCTCGTCGCCGAACACGAACAAGCAATGGGGCGTGGATTGCACGTACGTCTCGAACCCTTCGACGGTTGGCAACACGTGCACAGCCGGAGACACGGTGGCTGCGAATACGCTTCGATCGAAGACCCCGAATACCTGCTCGTCGCCGCAACAGCAATGGGGCGTGGATTGTTCATACACCCAGATCACAGTCACTCCGACGGTCCCGCCCACGTATTCCTCGCCCGGCAACAAGGCTCGCTCGGCGGACGAATGGGCGCGCTACCTTTACCAGACCGACGTCAGCGGCGTAGCCGGCCAACAGAACGTCACTACCTACACCATCGACGCGTTCAACGCTCAGCAGGACGCCAATCAAACCGCCCTGCTGATGAGCATGGCCCGGGTAGGCGGCGGCAAGTATTACCCCGCGTCGAATCAGGGGCAGATCGCGACCGACCTGCAAAACATCTTTGTCGAAATCCAGGGCGTCAATTCGACGTTCGCGTCGGCAAGCCTGCCGATCAGCGCCAGCAACCGGGCGGTGCGCGACAACCAGATATACGTCGGCGTGTTCCGGCCCGATCCTGATCTCAAGCCGCGCTGGTTCGGCAACTTGAAGCAATACCAGCTGGTGTTGGACGCGAGCAGCGGGGTTGCACTGGCCGATTCCACTGGGACGCTTGCGGTGAATCCCTTGACGGGGTTCATCACCAGCTGTGCGACGAGCTTCTGGACGAGCGATTCGAGCACCTACTGGTCTACGGTGCCCACCAATCCGCCACCGGAAGGTGCTTGCACGACCACCAGCTTCAGCAAATGGTCGGATGCACCCGACGGTCCGATGGTGGAAAAGGGCGCGGTGGCTGAAGTCATCCGCAAGGGCAACAATCCACCCACGACGGATAAAACGCCGACATGGGCCGTCAACCGGACGATGAAAACGTTCCAGTCCGGTGGGCTGACGGCGTTCACGACCACGTCGTCGGGGCTCGCCCAGAACCTGGTCGATTTCACGCTGGGGAAAGACGTCAACGACGAGAATGGCAACGGCAACGTTACCGAAACGCGACCTTCGGTGCACGGCGACGTCATTCATTCGCGTCCCCTGGCCATCGATTACGGCGGTTCGACGGGAGTGGTCGTCTACTACGGCTCGAATGACGGTGCGTTCCGGGCGGTCAACGGTTCGAGCGGGCAGGAGCGCTGGGCCTTTGTCGCCAACGAATTCTTCTCGGCGCGTACCACCTCGGGCGGCGCGTCGCCGCTGCAGCGCCTGAGGGACAACACCCCGCTGGTTGCCTACGGCACCGCCCCGTTGGCCGGCTCGCAGCTAAGGGACTATCTCTTCGATGGCTCGATCGGCAGCTACCAGAACGCGGATTTCTCCAAGGTCTGGATTTATCCGACCATGCGGCGCGGCGGAAGAATGGTCTATGCCCTCGACGTCACCGCTCCGGGCTCGCCCGTCCATAAATGGAAGAGCGGCTGCCCCAATCTCGACAACGATACGGGGTGCACTGCTGGGATGACCGGAATCGGACAGACATGGTCGATGCCCAATGTGGCGTTTCTCAAGGGTTATTCGAGCGCGACCCCGATTGTCGCCGTGGGCGGCGGCTACGATGCCTGCGAGGACGCGAACACGTCCGCGCCGCCATGCTCGAGCCCGAAAGGCAACCACGTGTACATTTTCGACGGGGACACGGGCAATCTGCTCAGGACATTCGATACCGAACGCAGCGTCATCGCCGATGTCGCATACACCGACGTCGACTTCGACGGCTACCCCGACTACGCGTATGCGGCCGATACCGGCGGCAACATCTACCGTATCGATTTCGTGGACAGCAGCAAGGTTCCGCTGGCCAGCAGCGCCTGGACGATTCACGTCGTTGCCTACACCAACGGTTCCGGGCGCAAATTCGAGTATGCGCCCGCGATACTGCCAAACAGCGGCAAGGTGTTTCTGGCCCTGGGATCTGGCGACCGCGAGCACCCCCTCCAGGCCCAATATCCTTTCACTACGCCGGTGACCAATCGGTTCTACGTTTATCTGGATGATCTATCGCTTTCACCCGCGAGCAAGACGCAGGCGGTCAATCTCGACGATCTGTCGTCGTTTCAGGACTTCACCGTCAACCAGGCGTGTGGAACGTCGAACATCCTTCCGAGCTCCACGCAGAAGGGCTGGCTCATGAACCTGAATCAGCACGGTGTTGGCGAACAGACCGTGACGTCTGCCATCATGGCCGGTGGAGTGATAACGTTCAGCACCAATCGTCCGATACCGGCGGTCGCGGGCACATGCACCACGCTGCTGGGCGAGGCACGCGGATATTTTGTGAACATGTTCAACGGTTCCGGCGCGATCGGTGTTTCGGGCAGCTGCGGCGGAGACCAGTCGTCAACCTTCACCGGCGGAGGCTTGCCCCCCTCACCGGTCCTCGCCAAGGTTGTGGTCGCCGGGCAAACCGAGACGGTTTTGCTCGGCGCGATCCAGAAGAATGGCGGCCCGAGCTCGGTGATTGGCGCGCAGACCATCCTTCCGCCACTCAACTACAAACGGAGGATGATGTACTGGTTCACGTCGGGCAGCGATAACAAGTGATCCACCTACGGTTAGCACGCCGACGACGCCTTGAGGTCGCGGGACGTCAGTCCGTCAGCTGGCGCCGGTGACGCACGCGCGCATGAGCCTGGCTGCTTGCCTCAGATAGAGCCGGCATTTCCGCGAAGCCACGCGAGTCGTGGGTAGGTACGATGATCAACTCGGGAAAGCGTGCTTTGTTTAGTCGGGTGCGTTCGCCGCCGCGTCCATGATGACCGCGGCCACATCGTTTGGCTTTGAAAGCATCGGCACGTGGCTCGTGTCCAATTCCGTCGTCGTTGCCTTCATGCGTTTTGCGAAAAAACGTTCTTCATCGGGCGCGACGGTCTGGTCTTTCTTGCCGACGATGTACCACGACGGCTTCGTCTTCCACGCGACGTTGGACACCTTGGTGCCGAAGGCCGAAGCGATTATCGGACCTTGCGTCGCGGCCATGGCTCGCGCTTCGGCTGCGGGCAAGTCCCAGGCAAAATGCTTGACTATCGCCTCGGTCGACAGGCTTATGAAGCCCTGCTTGTCGACGATCCGATCGGCGAACGTCGGTTGCGGCGGATAGCTCTTGCCGATATCACTGACCACCTCATCCGAATCCGGTGCCAAGGCCGCCACATAAACGAGGCCGACTACTTTGGGATCGACACCCACCTCGGTGATGACGACGCCGCCCCAGGAATGGCCGACCAGAATGACCGGACCGGTCTGCAGGGCAAGCGCGCGGTTGGTCGCTGCGACGTCATCGGCGAATGAGGTCAATGGATTCTGCACTGCCGTGACGTTGTAGCCTTTCGCCTGCAGTATCGTAATCACTTTGGCCCAGCTCGAACCATCGGAGAAGGCGCCGTGGACGAAGACGATGTTCTTCACCGGTTGCGTAGGCGCGGCCTTGACGGGCTCCGCGGCAACCGAAAGCGCCATGGCGGCGGCGGCCGTCATACCCAGCAATGTGTTAGTGCTCATAGTGTGCTCCTTTGGTGTGGTTGAAAAATCTGCTAAACGAACGGTCCGTTGCGTATATCCGATTGAATCGAATACGATGCATTGAACACGTTCACATCACACCAGAAGTGAGGAGGTGAATCTATTGCACGATGGTATCGGTCGGTACTTTGCGATTGTTGGCGCGGAGAGCGAAGATCGATTCCGAAGCACGAAGACGAATCCCAGCATCATCGACGACGGGGGTTGATCGCGTCGGTCCGTGCGGGTCCCACCATTAGTCACTGAATCGCGCTGATGCAATTCAGTCGGCCCACCAGTTGCATCAGTCTTGCGCGACCCGCGCGTTTTGCGTGTACAGCACGTATGCCGCGACGAGCAGTGGAAGCGCGGAAATGCCCAGCGCCCACGAGAACCCGCCGGGAACATGAACGAGACCCGCAACCAGAAGCGGCCCGATGATCTGGCCCACGGCGAATGCGGACGTCATTGCCCCGATCAGCGCTCGTGCGTGCACACCCGCGACGCGGCGTGCCTCCTGAATTCCCGCCATCGTGTTCACCATGAAGGTGCCGCCGACACACAGCGCCGCAATCGCAATACCGGCAAGGTTGGGAAGCGCGATGGGGACCAGGATGCCGATCGCCATCGCGAGGTTGCCGGTGATCCATACGTGCCGGTGGCTGAAACGGCCGGCCAACCGTGCCGCGAGCACGGTTGAAACGGTTGCGGCGGCTCCGAATATCGGCCACGCCCAGGCGAACCAACCGGCGTCGGCGATGACCTGCTTGGCCATGACGGGGAGGAACGTGGCCGGGATGATGTAGCCCAGTCCGAACGCGCCATAGCAGAACACCAGCCGCCAATTGGAAACCGTGTCGTGAGGCCGGTCAGCGGGTGCGCGCTCGGATCCACTTGTGCTTTCGTCGCCCAGCACGCGCCAGATGGCGATGGTGACACCGACGGCGGTCATGCCCAACACGATCCACGCCGTGTCCGAGGAAGCGCCCGTGCGCACCATCACCAGGCATGCCACGCCGGCGAACATGATGCCCGTGCCGACACCCGCGTAGACCGTGCCGCTTAAGTGGCCGCGCGCCGCGTGCGTAAGCCTCGGGAGGATCCAGGCGGACACGACGACCAATACCAACGCGCTGGCGAAGCCCGGAATGGCACGAAGGATCAGCCACGCAGCAAAGTGATGCTCGATGCCCATGGCGAGCGTGCAAGCGGCGATCGAGACGAGGCCGATGCGGATCGCGGTGCGAGCCGGCATATTCGAATGCGTCGCGAAAAGGCTTCCGGCGAGGTATCCCAGGTAGTTGGCCGAAGCGAGCCAGCCGCCTTGGGCCACCGAGATGCCGTGGTCGGCTTGCATCATCGGAAGGATCGGTGTGAAGGCGAATCTGCCGATCCCCATCGCCACAGCGAGTGCCGCGAGGCCACCGACCGCCACGGTCAAGGGAGAGTGAGAGCGTGGCGCGGTCATTCGTTATCCATCGATGAGGCATGGTCAAACAAATGGCCGAATGGCATTTCGGACTGCAAACGATCCCGTGGGCCGCAGAGATCGTCAACGCCTTCGAAGCTCCGAACACCCGTCAGTCTGATCGCCGCTTCCTACGCCGCGGGCCGAAGTCTTTGGCCGATGAGTTCCTCAAACCTCTGGACCACCGGGATCGGGCGCATGTAGGCAATGAGTTGATCGATCTTGCCATCTTTATTGAGGTGGAGCTGATCGATCCCTTGAAGCTTCTGGGTTTCTATCCGGCATTCAAAGCCGAGAAAGTACCAATTGTTCCCTGCATCCGCCGTTAGAGCGTAGTTTACTCCAGAAGCGGTTTTGGCGACCTGGCTCAGCATGTAAGACGCCCGGCTCGCGGGAAGACTATCGCTTGTTCCAGCCGGGAATTCGATGAGGACTTGAGGAGCGAAAACTTCATTCAACAAATGTTCGTCCGCGGTCTCAATTGCGCTCTTGTAATTTTCGATGGTCTTCATCTCTTGTCTCCTTTATCTGTGAAAGCTGAATAAACGGCGTGTCCGCGCGGTCCGATAAGAACTCGGTTCCACTACTCGGCCACTTCCAGGATCACTTCGAGCTCGACCGGCATGCCCAACGGTAAGCTCGCGACGCCGAGCACCATGCGGACCGAAGTCCTGTCTTTCCCGAAGATGCTTTCGAACAGCTCGGACGCAGCATCTGCGACCTTCGGCTGATCGAAGAAGTCGCCGGACGTTGCCAGGTAGATCCCCAATCGTACGACTCTCGTGACTTTGTCGAGCGTGCCCAGATGAGCGCGCGCCGCAGACAGCGCGCTCATACTCGCCGTACGGAGGGCATCGCGCCCGGACTCCGTGTCGAGCTCCTGGCCAAGGCGCCCTACGTACTTGGGCTTGTGATCTACTACGGGCAACATGCCGCTGAGAAAAAGCAGTCGACCGGACTGCACCGACTCCACATACGCGCCGAAAGGGCGAGGTGGTGTCGGCAACTCGATTCCAAGTTCCCTGAGGCGCTGCTCAGCAGCGACCGATTGCGAGTTCGCCATCACCATCTCCCGTTGTGGGCGCCGCCGTCGACATGCAGGACCTCCCCGGTGATCTGGCGAGCTTCCGTCAGGTAAACGACCGCGCTGGCGATGTCGTCGACCGTGGAGAGGGAGCCCATCGGCGAAAGCGTTTCGAGGAATTCCCTCGGATCCTCGGCATGAAGCGGGGTGTCGACGACTCCGGGGGCCACGGCATTGAATCGAATGCGCTCCTTCGCATACTCGGAAGCCAAGCTCCGCAATACCGTTTGCAGCCCACCCTTGGTGATCATGGGAATGGAAGCCGTAACTCCTGCAATCGGATTGTCCGCCAGAGCGGCGGTGATGCTCACGACGCTGCCGCCCGACTTTTGTAGCTCCATTTGTCTGACGGCAAGCTGCGTAACATAGACGAAGCCCGCGAGGTTGGTCGACACGAAAGCGCGAAGATCTTCGGGCGTGTAATCGGTGAAGCGCTTCACTGAGAAGATGCCGGCATTGGCGACCACGGCGTCGATCGAGCCAAAGTTCTTCAGCGCAGCGTCTGCAAGGTGTCGCGCAGTTTCGAATTCGCCGATATCGCCGTCGACCAACGCGAGATGTGCGGAAGCGGCGAGTTGCTTCGATTTCGTCGCGCTTCGCGAGGTTCCTACGACGTTGTAGCCGCGCGCCAGAAACGCCCGGACGACTCCGGCGCCAATGCCTTGCGATGCTCCGGTAACGATCACAGTCTTTTGCTTGCGTTCCATGTACGACTCCTGCGTGGTGGGTTTCGGCAGGGCCGACAGTGAGTTCGGCTCGGCTCGATCGCTCGCAACGTTCGTTCGATGACGTTGCAGCAATGCGCAGTTGCGATTAAGCCAAACGCGCTGAGATCGATCTATTGGACGATGGTATCGATCGCCGCGGCGCCTCATACGAAAGTATTGCCAATACCATCGTGCAATAGATTCGCCCTGACGCTTGTGGTCTGATCGCATCGCCTTGCGCAACGCGCTTCGAACCCGATACACAGTTGCAATTGCGACATCGTGACTCCCCAACTATTCCGCTTGATACGATGGTCTAGGCGACACCATCGTCCAATAGACAGAACGCCGCCGAGGCACGAGAGTGCTTCTGTCCGGTTTGAACCTGTGCACAGGAGCCCTCGTGAAATCAACCTCAGAAAGTCCGCAGGTAAGGCTGACCCGGAAGTTGCCAGCCTATTGCCGCGTCGTATTCGACAACCCGCCATTGAATCTGATGGGGCCGGAGTTCGTCGTGCAATTCAAGAAGATCATGACGGAGCTCGAAGCCGACGAGCATGTGAAGGTCGTGGTCTTTGAAAGTGCTGTCGAAGGCTACTTTCTGAATCACTCCGACTTCCTCGCCAAGCTCGAGGATCTGACCAACTTGCCTCAAGGGCCGACCGGTCTCGAGGCGTGGCCGGACATCCTGGTGCGTCTGACTCGAGCGCCCTTCGTGTCGATCGCCTTGATCCGGGGCCGGGCCACCGGAAACGGAAGTGAGATCGCTCTTGCCTGCGACATGAGCTTCGCAAGCCGGGAACTGGCCGTTCTGTCGCAGTGGGAAGTGGGTGTCGGCCTGGTGGCTGGCGGTGGGCCCATGGCTCGATTGCCGCGCCTCATCGGAAGAAACCGCGCCCTGGAAGTGCTGTTGAGTTCGGACGATATCCGAGGCGACCTGGCCGAGACGTATGGCTACGTGAATCGCTCGTTGCCGGATGCCGCGCTCGACGACTTCGTCGACGCGCTCGCGACGCGCATCGCCTCGTTCGACAAGTGGGCGATCGCCAACACGAAGCGCCTGGTGAATGCGGCGAGTCTGCCGCCCGACGTCGAGATAGCGGCCGGATGGGATGCCTGCATGACGTCGATCACGCGGGCAGCCGCGCAGCAACGGATACGGGCACTTTTGGATCGAGGGTTCCAGAAGCCGGGCGACGTCGAGAGCAGATTGGGATTCTCGGTCGGACAACTCGGAGCGTGACCGCTAAGGCGGTCGAGACCGAGACACATCATTTCTAGCCATTAGCACATTCGGAAGGAGCTCAGACTCATGGATCTGCTGACACTCGCGAAGAACGTCGCGCAGCGTGTCGAGGCGCGGGCGACGCAAGCCAAGGTGCCCGTGGCGGTCTGCGTCGTCGACGTTCACGGCAACGTCGTCCTGCAGCACCGCATGCCGGGAGCGCCGCTGTTCTCGCTCGAGTTGTCCGAGCGCAAGGCCTACACGTCCGCGCTCGTGCGCGTGCGCACAACCGACCTCGTGGCCATGGTGCAGCCGGGCCAACCGCTCTATCCGCTCCTCATGGTTTCGGGAGGCCGCTACTCGGCGATGGGCGGCGGAGTTCCCCTCGCCAGCGAGGGAGAGGTGGTCGCAGGCGTCGGCGTGAGCGGGGGGACGACGGAGCAGGATATCGACATCGTCGAAACGGCAATGAAATAGATCATCGTCATGGCGAAGGCAGTGGTCACGGGAGTGTCCGTACGAAGGTCAAAATAATAGTAAGACCCGAAGTGTCGTCAGCGGCGCCCCGACTGTCACACGCCGGGTTCCCGCTTGGCGTCTAGCGATTGCGCGAGGTAATCGACCAGGCCGCGCACCTTCGGTAGCGTCATCCGGCCCGGAGACATGACCGCATTGATCGGTGTCGCCGTCACCGCGAATTTACCCAGCACCTCGACCAATTGCTTCGCGGCGAGCATCGCTTCAACCTGGTAAGACAATACCCGCACCAGTCCCACGCCCTGACACGCCACTTCGATCAGCGCGTCACTGCTATTGGACACAAAGTTGCCGCTTACCCGCAAGCGGGCTTCTTTCGCGCCAGCCTGAAATCGCCAGTCGCCGGCGTTCGAACCGACATTCAGGAGGCAGTTGTGCGCGCGCAGATCGGCTGGTTTGCGCGGCCTGCCGTAATGCTTGAGATAAGCGGGGCTGGCGCATACAACGCGGCGGACTTGGCCGAGTCGACGCGCGATTAACGTCGAATCCCCGAGCGGGGCGATGCGCACGGCGACGTCTATGCCCTCATCGATCAGATTGACCACGCGGTCGACGAGTAGCAGGTCGACCGACACGTCCGGGTAGCGCGCCAGAAACGCCGGCAGCAGCGGCGCGACGCGCAAGCGCCCGAACAGGAGCGGCGCGCTGACAGTGACGCGGCCCTTGGGAGTTGCGCGTATCTGGGCCAGCGCTGACTCTGCATTGTCGATGTCGGCGAGGATGCGCAAACAATGCTGGCGATAGGTCTCGCCCTCATCCGTCAGTGCAAGGCTGCGCGTGGTACGGGTGAAGAGACGCACGCCGAGGCCGCGTTCGAGTTCTGCGAGCCCGCGCGAAACGACTGGCAGCGACATCGCCAGCGTACGCGCCGCTGCCGACAGGCTGGTCGACTCGGTGATCTTCACGAAGTTACGCATCGCGACCAGCTTATCCATGGTGGTTTCTTTCTGTTTTGGCAATAGTTATTTGTCAATTTCGCCTATTCTATTCAATTTCGTAAAGTATGAGAATGCTTGAACGCGGGACACTCGTTGCCCGCTCATCCTGCGTAAAGGAATGCGCTATGAATACCCTACGCTCAGCACTCGCCGTCACCGCGCTGCTCGCGGTCATGCCTGCACACGCCCAATCAACGGTCACAACCGAAAAACAACTGCCGCTGGCGCTGGCACTCGAAGCCGCGCAGGGCACGCTCGACCAATGCCGCAAAGACGGGTTTCGCGTTTCCGTTACAGTACTCAACAACGCGGGCCAACCTATCGTATTGCTGCGCGACGGCGGCACTGGCCCGCATACGGCCGACACCAGCCGGCGCAAGGCTTATACCTCACTCACGTTCCGCGCGCCGACCACCGCATTGTCGAAACGCCTGGCCGAAACCCCCGCGCTCACCAATTTGAACAATGTCACCGACGTGCTGGTGCTAGGCGGCGGCGTGCCGATCAAATCCGGCAACGACACCATAGGGGCGATCGGCGTCAGCGGTACACCCACCGGTGAAAAAGATGAGGCCTGCGGGCAGGCCGGCATCGATCGCATTGCCGACCGCCTGAAATAGGCCAACCACGGCGCATCAAAATGATGAGGTGAATGACCTATGCGCGCGCACGTTTTTTATCGCACAGTAAAGGTGGATGGACTGTCCATCTTCTATCGAGAGGCGGGGCCGAAAGATGCCCCCGCGATTCTCTTGCTTCATGGACTGCCCTCTTCCTCGCGAATGTATGAGCCGCTGTTTTCGCTGCTTGCCGATCGCTACCACCTTATCGCACCCGACTACCCCGGCTTTGGACACAGCGACTGGCCGGACCCGACGCAATTTGCCTATACGTTCGATCGCTGCGCTGAAATCATAAATCACTTCACCGAAGCAATCGCGCTGCCTCGCTACACGCTCTACATGCAGGATTACGGCGGCCCGGTAGGCTTTCGTATGGCGCTGAGTCATCCCGAGCGGATCACTGCCCTCATCGTTCAAAATGCCGTGGCACACAATGAAGGCCTGGGGGCCATTTGGAAGGCGCGACGGGCTTTTTGGGCCGATCGTGCAGCCAATGAAAAGACCCTGCGCACAAATCTTCTCTCGCTGGCAACGACGCGGACGCGCCACGTGGGCGAGGACCCCAATGTGGAACGCTATGACCCGGATCTGTGGACCGATGAATTTGCGTTTCTAAATCAACCCGGCCAAGCCGAGATTCAAAGCGATCTGTTTTACGACTACCGCACGAACGTCGATTCATACCCCAAGTGGCAGGCGTGGTTGCGCCAGAAGCAGCCTCGGCTACTGGTCATCTGGGGAAAATTCGACCCCTCTTTCGCTCCTTCAGAACCCGAAGCATATCGTTGCGACGTGCCGAGCGCCCAGGTTCACCTTCTCGATGCCGGTCATTTTGCGTTGGACACCGCCGCCGACGAGATCGCTGCGTTGCTAAGAGGGTTTGTCGAAGCTTCGCGTTAAAAGGCAGCGCCGTAAGCCATCAACGGTGCTACCCGATCACCTGGCGCACGAGGGCGATGAACTGATCTACCTCGCCCTTCGTCCCGTCGAACCGGGTCACTAGGCGAATGACGCCGCCGCGGCGCCGCGCGACGCGGACTCCGGCCGCCGTCAGGGCCTCGATGGCCGGCTCGGGCAGTGCGACGAACACGAGGTTGGCCTCCACCGGCGCGATCAGGCGCACGCCCGGAATTGCCGCCAGTTGGCTACCGAGCTGCGACGCGAGCTCGTTCGCATCGGACGCAAGACGCAGAAACAGGCCGTTCTCGACGTACGCAATGAGCTGCGCGGCGGGGAAGCGCATCTTCGACCAGGTCTGCCCGGCCCGCCGCAACCGATACGACAACGGCTCCGCGAGCTCCCGGTTGAACACAACGATAGCATCGGCGCTCATCGCGCCGTTCTTCGTCGCACCGAAGGAAAGAATATCCACGCCCGAGCGCCACGTCATCTCGGACGCGCTGCATCCCAGCGCCGCCAGGGCGTTGGCAAATCGCGCACCGTCCATATGAAAGCGGATGCCGGCATCGCGCGCGAGCGCGCCGATGGCGGCGATTTCCTCGAGGCCATACACCGTGCCGTATTCGCTCGCCTGCGTGACGGACACGGCGTCCGGCTGCGGCCGGTTACGCAGCCCACGCTCGGCTTGCCGCAGCGCCTCTGCCAGTGTTGGCGGCTCCACTTTGCCATTGGCGCCCGGAAGCGCGATGAGCGTGGCTCCGCCGGAGAAAGCTTCCGTCGCGCCGCCTTCGGCGGTGTGGATATGCGCTTCCTCGTGGCAATAGATGCCGCCATAGGGACGAGCGCATGTGGCAAGCGACAGGGCGTTGGCAGCCGTGCCGGTGGACACCGGAAACACCGTCACCTCGGTCTCGAACAGCTCGGAGAACTTCCGGTTCAGCAAGGCGCTGTATTCGTCGTCGCCATAGGAGGCCGCCAGCCCGTGATTGGCCGCATCGAGCGCGCGCAGGATCTCGGGCGCGACGGTGGCCACGTTGTCGCTACGGAAATTGAGCGCAATGGGCGAAGTGGCGCCGGGACTGTCGTTCATGTTGGGCACTCCTGCAGTCGCTATAGGATCGTGCCGTCCTGGCGGCGCACTCGCCGGTGCACCAGCAACAATGGAACGGCCGTGAAAAGGATCAGGATCGCGGCGGCGGCCGAGGCGGAGCCTGCCCCTTCGCCGCCTTCCAGGAAATGGTACATCCGCACGGTCATCGTCGACCAACGGCTGGTATAGAGCACGATGGTCGAACTGAGCTCCGACGCGGCTGTGATCCACACCAGGATCATGCCGCCGATCAACCCGCTCGCCATCAGCGGGACGGTCAACGTGACGAAGGTTCGCAGTGGCGACACGCCGAGATTGATCGAGGCTTCCTCGAGGCTGGGCTCGATCTGGTGCACGATGGCCGACGATGAGCGGATGCAGAAGGGCAACTTGCGCACGACGTAGGCGATCACCAGGATCAGCCATCCGCCGGTCAGGATCAGCGGACCGCTGTTGAAGGCGATGATCAGTCCGATCGCCAGCACAGTGCCTGAGACCGCGAACGGGACCATGCCGATCATGTCGAGCCCCGTCGAAAGCGCGCCGCGATGGCGCGTGACGATGTAGCCGATGGGTGCGCCCAGAAGTGTCGCGACGATGGCTGTGACTGTGGCCAGGAACAGCGTGTTGTACAGCGGCCGGAACGAGCCTTCGAGCAGCATTGAATAGTTGCTCAACGCGAGCTGCCACGTGAGCACAGGACCGCGAAAATGGAGGAACGAGATGAACAGGACGGCCAGGAATGGCAGCAGCGACAGTACAACGATGCCCCAACTGAAGACTGTGGCGAGCAAGCGCCAGCCACGTGACAACGGCAGCGGCGGTGGTGCGGCGCGGGCATTGGTCGCGAAGCGGCGCTTGTTCAGGTAACGGCGCTGAACCAGCAGCACCATGGCCGTGCAAGCGATCAGCAGCACGCTGAGCGCGCCGGCTGCCGCAGGATTGTTGTCGGCTTCACCGGCGAACAGCTTGAAGATGTCCACCGCGAGGAACGGGCGATCCTCCGCCAGGACGACGGGGACGCCGAAATTCTCCAGCGCTTCGATGAACACGAGCAGTGCGCCGGCCAGCACGGCCGGCATCGCCACCGGCAACAGCACCGTGCGGAAGGCGTGCAGGCGCGAGCCGCCGAGATTGCGCGCTGCCTCCTCGATCGAGATGTCGATCGCCCTGAAGCCTGCGATAGCCGGCATCAGCACATAGGGATACAGCGTCAACAAAAAAACAATGGTGATCCCCGTCAGTCCGTAGATGGGGCCGATCGGAATGCCGATGCCGCGCAGGCCGGTGGTGACGACGCCGGCGTGGCCGAAGAGCAGCACGAGTGCGTAAGCGGCAACGAACGATGGCAACACCAGCGGCAACGTGGCCAGCGTCAAGAGCACTGTCTTGCCCGGCACGTCGACACGCGCCAGGCAGAACGCCAGTGGCGTGCCGATCAGCGTGGCGCCCACCGTCGCGAGCGCCGCCGCGATCAGGCTGTTGGCGATGCTGTTGACGTAATACTTGCTCGCGAAGATCTGGGCATAGTTCGCGAGCGTGAAGGTCCCGGTCCCTTTCACCCGGAGACTCGCGTCCAAAACCAGGGTGAGCGGATAAAGCAGGAACAGGACGAGGAGGGCGAGCGCGCCAAAAACGATCGTGTAACGGAACCCGTTCATGGTGCCGGGTATACGATGATCTGCGACGGATCGTAAGCGAACGCCAGCGCGGCGCCCACGGTAGCCGCGACCTCAAGGCTGCCCAGTGTCGAGACACGAATCTGCGTGCCGTCGGGCAGTGTCGCATGCAGCCGCTGGATCTGCCCCAGGAACTCGCGCAACACGAGTTTCGCGTGCAGCACCGGACCGTCGGAATTTTCTGCGAGCCGCAGGGCTTCCGGCCGGATCGACAGAAACACCTTCTGTCCGGTCCTGGCGACATTCCCATGCACCGAGATGGTCGTTCCGCACGACGCGACCTCGGTCCTGTGGCCATCGAATGTACCCGCGACGCCGGCCAGCATGTTCGCACCGCCCAGGAACTCGGCGACGAAAGCCGTCTGGGGCCGTTGGTAGATTTCTTCCGGCGACCCGACCTGCTCGATCTTGCCGGAGCGCAGGATCGCGATCCGGTCCGAGATCGCCAGCGCCTCCTCCTGGTCGTGCGTCACATAGATCGCGGTGAGGCCGAGCGATTGCTGCAACTGGCGGATCTCCACCCGCATCTGCGTCCGCAGCTGCGCGTCCAGATTCGACAAGGGCTCGTCGAACAGCAGCACTGCCGGTTCGATGACGAGCACGCGGGCGATCGCGACGCGCTGCAGTTGCCCGCCCGATAGCTGATGCGGCCAGCGCGATCCGTAACCGGGGAGGCGCACGCGTTCGAGAGCCTTCTCGACCCGCGCGGAGATGTCGGCCGGACTGACCTTGCGAGCGCGCAGACCGTACGCGACATTGCCCTCCACGGTGAGGTTGGGAAAGATCGCATAGTTCTGGAAGACCATGCCGGCGTTGCGACGATGCGCCGGCAAGGTGTCAATGCGTCTGTCGTCGAACCATATGCTGCCTGCTTCGACATCGGCAAATCCGGCGATCAGTCGCAGCAGCGTGGTCTTGCCGCATCCGGAGGGTCCGAGAAGAGTGAACAACTTACCCTCCTCGATCGTCGCTGAAACATTGTCGATAGCGCGGACGGCGCCGAAGGTGCGGCTGACGCTGTCGAGACGGATCGTCGTCATGAGAAACGACGCTCCAGTCTTTAGCGCGTGTCCTGGATGATCGTCTTGATGCGGTTCAGCGTCGCGCTGCGGTCCTCGTCCCACTTCACGTCGTTGTAGGGCAGGACCTTGATCTTGGAGAGCGCCGGCATGCCACCAGGCATGATGGAGAGATCGATGTCCTGCCGCGCAGGGCGACGGAAGGTCGCCGTGAGGAACATCTCCTGCGTCGACTTGCTGGCAAGATAGTCGATCAGCGCACGTGCGGCATCCTGATCGGGCGCTCCTTTGATGATGGCGGCTCCTTCCGCAAGCGCAGCCGTCCCTTCGGTCGGATAGCTCACCTTGACCGGTGCTCCGTTATGCGCCCACAGGTAGCCGGCATATTCGAGCGAGATGCCCAAGGGATATTCGCCGCTGCCGTTGCCATCGAAGACGAGGGTCGACCGGTTGAGCACTCGTGTATTGGCAACCAGCGAGGAGAGTTTGTTCCAGCCGGCGTCGTTCTCACCCCAGTAAGTAAGCAGGACCGTCGCAGACGCGTAGGAAAAGCCGGAATTCGCCGGGTCGGTGTAGGCGATCTTGCCCTTCCACTTCGGGTCCAGAAGATCCTGCCAGGTCTTTGGACCGCTGGCGGCATCGATCGCCCTGGTGTTCTGGTTGATGGTCACGATCTGCAGATTGGTGCCGATCCAGAGATTGTTCGGGTCGCGGTATTCCGCAGGCACGGCGTCACGGCCCTTCACCGCATAAGCTTGAAAAAACTTGACGTTCTGCTTCAGCAGGGCAGAACTGACACCCCAGACGACATCGCCTTGCGGGTTTGCAGCCTCCGAGGCAATGCGACGAAAGAGCACGCCCGATCCCGTGGAGACGACGTTGACGGTGATGCCCGTCTCCTTCTTGAACCCGTCGGCGACGAGCTTGTTGACCGTGTCGTCATTGGCCGAATAAAGCACGACCTGCGTGTCGGCGATTGCCGGCGTGGATGCGACCGCAGCTGTCAACAGCAGAGCCGCGATCCATGCAACTGCATATCTCATTGTCATCTCCTGGTGCGTGCCTAAGTTATTCTACCCGGATCGCAACTCGTCGCCGCCTCGCGCCCGACGCTGACGTCCCTGTCTCGGCGGCTGGGAATGGGCGCGCTTACTCCGGCGTCGCGCCTGACTCCCGGACGATCAGCTTCCACTTTTCGTACTCGCTCTCGACAAACTGGCGAAATGCTGCAGTTGTGCCGCCGACGGGATCGGCTCCCTCGCGCACCATTTGGATCGTCGTTGCTAAGACATCAATTCCTCGATGTCGCGGTAGCTTACCGAGAACCTAAAATACGGCCAGACGCAGTAGCTGATGATTTCCGGACGGGACTCCGGGAAGCTATTCGCGATAGCTGTAGGTCCATGCTATTGCCACCGCCAACGTGATCGCCGAGAAGATCGTACTCGCGATAATCGTCGAGTTGGCTTCAGACGATGGGCGGCCGTAGCTCGTCCCAAACAGCACTCCAAAGAATCCGGACGGCAGTGCTGCCATCACAACGGAAAGCTTTGTTATCTCCACATCGGCTCCGATGCCGATACAGAGAGCAAATGTCAGAAGCGGCTGAACGACATTGGCCACGCCGACGCCCAGCAGTGTGTTTCGCGTGAGGTGGAATTCCCGTTGTGAGAGGACCAGGCCCGTCACGAAGAGCGCCATCCCGCCCGCTGCCGAACCGATCTCTTGGAGGGATGTTTCGATCACCTTCGGAATCGACCATCCAATCCACGAGACGAACAGGCCGAAGACCGGTGCCAGCACAATGGGTTTGGAAAGCGCATGCACCGCTGCCATTGCGGTTCGCGTCCCGCTACTTTTTGAAGTGTCTTTGGTGTCGGATTTCGATGCCGATCTTCGCTGGTCAAGTTCAAGCAAGGCCAACGTCACCGGCGATGGAAGCAGAGATCCTGCGGCGATGGCCAGCGCGACAGTGGATAGATGTCCAGGGCCGACAAGCGCCGTAATCACGGGGAAGCCCGCGGCAGCAAAGTTTGGTTGGCCAACGGCGAGCGACTGAAGAGCTGACTCGCCAGAGTCTTGTTTCCGCCCGAGGCGCTGGTAGAGATACCAGACCGCGTAGGTCACCATCATCGTTACTGCCAGTGAGAGCAGCAGAGCCCACTGCGCGACCAACGCGGACCATTTGGTTGAGGCAACCGCGAGGAACAGTGCTGCGGGCAATGCGTAGGTCATTACCACGATGTTGAGCTCCGCCACGTGCATGTTGTTGACGATGCGTAGCCTCCCCGCGCTGTAGCCGAGCAGCATGACGAAGAAGGTGGGCGCGAGCGCCAGAAGCAGTACGGAAGTCATCTCATCACCCGGCACCCAGCGTGCCGAAGGTGCAATCCCCGTTGCTCGTTGCTGCCTAAAAGGGGCGGTGGCCTGAGCGAAGGAGCGGCCGCCGGACTCAGTGCGCTGCGAGGAAGTCCTGCACCGCGGCGATCGTCGCCGCGGGCGCTTCCTCCATCAGCCAGTGGCCGGCGTTGGGCACGATGAGTTCCTGCACGTTCGTCGCCGCGTTGCGCATGACGACCGCCACGTTGGCGCCGAAGGCCTTCGCGGCGCCGATGGCGAGCACCGGCATCGCCAGCTTCGTCTCCATCGCCTTGAGGTTGTCGGCCTCGTCCTTCTGGCCGATCGCGAGGAACTGGGCGAACGCGGAATGCATCGCGCCGGGCCTGGCGTAGATCGCGGCGTAGTGGCGGCGGGTCGCTTCGTCGATCTTCGACGGGTCGCCGGCGAACTCGTTCCAGAAGCGGTCGAGGTAGATGCGCTCGCGGCCGGCGACCAGGCGCTCGGCGTCCGGGCCGCCGAAGTTGAAGTGCCACAGCGCGGGCAGGCGCACGATCTGGTTCCACGGCGGGATGCCGGGCACCGGCGAGTCCATCACGACCAGGCGGCTTGTCTTGTCCGGATAGCGCGCCGCGTAGGCATACGCGACCATCGTGCCGATGTCGTGGCCCACGATGTCGGCGCGGTCGATTCCGAGCTTGTCGAGGACGGCGCGGATGTCGGCGGCCTGCGTCCACTTGTCGTAGCCGCCGGCGGGGTGCGAGGACAGGCCCATGCCGCGCAGGTCGGGCACGACGACGGTGTGGTCCTTCGCGAGCTCGGCGGCCATCGGCGACCACATGTCGCCGGTGTTGCCGAAGCCGTGGATCAGCACGATCGCGGGCCCGTGGCCGCCGACGCGGACGTTGATCGTCGCGTCGGCGTTCACCACCTGCGAGCTGCGGAAGTCGGCCGGGAAGGGCGTGGGCGCGGCGTGCGCCGACCGAACAAGTACTTTCGCCATGATGATTTTTCCTTGCCCTGGGCAATGTGGATCGGTTGGGATGCACTGCAGTTCGGCGGTCAGGGCCTCGCGAGAACAGATGCCGAGCCGCGTGCGCGCCTTCGTCAACTGGATCAAGCCACAGCGCGGCTGGATTGGCCGGCGTTCGGCGCGCAGCGCTGCTACTTCAGCGACGACGCAATTTTCTCGAGACCGGCCTTGGCGCAGCCTTCGTCGACCAAGCCGCTAGGCGCGCCACCGACGCCGATGCTGCCGATCACCTCGTCACCGGACTTGATCAACACGGCGCCGGGAAGCAACAGGATTCCCGGCACACTGGCCAGCGCGGCGGCGGGTGGGTTGGCGGCGAGTTGCGCTACCACTTCGCTCTGCAGATCCTTCTTGAAGATCGGGCCGAGCGTGATGATGGTGTAGGCCTTGCCACGGCTCGAGTCCAGCGTGTGCGGCGTGGCACGTTCGTGTTTGAGCACGGCGCGCGTGAGACCATTCCGGTCGAGCACAGTCACGCTGACCTTGTGGCCGAGCTTGTCGCAACTTGTCAGAGCCTCGGCCGCTGCTTGCGATGCCAACAAAGCGCTGAGTTCCTTGGGTGCAGTCGACTGGGCCTGCGCGAACGATGCGCAGACTGTAAGTGCAACGAGAGAGGTAAGGCGAAGGAGAGTCATTTGGATTCCTCGGTGGATGGGTGGGGGACGGGAGACTGCGCTTCCGGAGAGGTTTCGCCGGTGACGCAGGACGAGCAAGGCGGGGCCGCTACCACCAGCGGCCAACGCAATTCGGGCACCTTCCAGCTTCACTGCGGACATGGATCCTCCTTACAGTCTGGTGTTGTGCGGCGGCCCCAGGTATGAGTTACCAACTCGTACTTTCGAATTTGTATCCATTGCTCAGCGCCCGATCTGGCCGACGTGATATCCCAAGCGGTCTTCCACATCGCCCGGCTGGTGAAATCCCCGCTCCATCAACTTTTTGATCCTCTCTTGCGCGGCCGGCCGCATGATCGATGCAAGGCACACATCCCACTCCGGCGCGATTTCGAAGTCAGGCGGCAAACTGGCCACGTCGGCGAAGCGCTTGGTCTCGCTTATCGCCCGCTTGTCGAACGATGCGATGCGGGTTGCGAGGGACTCGACGAATGCGTCGAGGTCGGAATCCGGCAATGATCGATTGACGTATCCGTATAGTTCGGCCAGATCGCCTGGGATGTCGTCGGCGCCCAGAAGCACTTCCAGCGCGCGTCCTCGTCCCATCAGACGCGGTAGCCGTGCCATTGGGCCACCTCCTGGCACCACACCAGCGCCGACTTCGAAGTGCGACAAGATCGCTTTTTCGCGGCTGGCGAAACGCATGTCGCAGGCAAGGGCAAGCTCACTTCCGACACCTGTCGCGCGCCCCCGTATCGACGCGATCGACACAACCGGAGCACGGCTCAGGCGGACGAGCATATCGGGCAGAGGCTGCAACCCAGTTGGTCCCGGTGGCAAACTGGTTGTCTCTTCAAGTTTCGCAAGGAAATCGTAATGAGTGAGAAAGAACCCTTCCACCGCGCTGTCAAAGACGACGACCTTGACCTGCTTGTCGGTTTCAAACGCGGTGATGATCTCATTCAATTGCGGAATGGTTTCCGGACCAAAGATGTTGAGCGGCGGATGATCAATCGTCACTCGCCAATAATGGATTGACCTCCGGGTAAGATATATCTGCTCCCTGGTTGTTACTGTACGACTGATTGTTTCAGACACTTCGAACCTCCTTCGTCGTTCGATTGTTTACGACGTGACCCGGCTATCCATTCATCGAGACGCGCGCGTTACGATCATGGTCTTGCGCGTGACTTACCTTCCGCCTGCGCTCGACATCATCTCTCTCGACTACTATTAAGGCAGAAGCGCAGAGACGAATCTATTGGACGATGGTATCGATCGATACTTTGGCGTCACTCGGCACGACACTCGCGTTGCGCGAGATCGTCTGACTCAGGAACCACGCACGTTTCATCCCACGATGAAAGCTGCGTTGAAGGTCGAATGATCGCCTTTGCACCGTGGCGTAGCAACATCCGCCCGGTACACTTATCACGCTGCGTTGTGCGGCGGCCCTACATACGGGAATTCGGTGAGTAGATCGGGGTGGGGCCCTACCTTGTCCTCCGTCACCTTCCCATTTGTCATGACGCAAATGAAAGAATCGAAGGCATCGTCGGTAAGGGTTCGGCCATTGTGGGGAAATGACGCCGGATGCGCGGGATGATAGGGCAGGAGATCCGGGAGCAGTGTCCTTGCGACGCTCTCTGCTTGCGCAGGCGAATATCCACCGGTGTGCTCGAGCGCGTGCGCGAAGCCCCGAACGAAACGTGCGTCGTCCGCCGGTTGCCCCGCGAGGTAGTTGTCTCTTTCTTCATCGACAAGGATGACAGCTTGCGCAGGCCGCGCTCCGCGTTCCGCCTGGATCCAGCCGCCGCCGTCGCCTGGGGCCAGCGTACGGGCCCACAGGCGAATCTCACCAGCTCCCAAGGCAGAGTTGGGTACCTCAAGAACGATGCTGCACACATTCTTGTCGGCGAAGAAATCGTCACCGGTGAACTGCAGGTTGTTCTTTGCGCCCTCCACGTCGCAGAAGAAGGGATCGCTGCGCCAGCCCGCGAAGAAGCGATAGTCGCCGGCCTCCGTGACCCGTGCGACCGGCCCTGTCGAGACCGGTGCCCCTTCTACGATAGCGAGGCCGCCGTCGCCCGTCGCGGCGGCCTGCGCGCCCTCGACACGGCGTAGCGTTGCAGTCTGCGCCTCGCCCTCGGAGTACGAGAAGCGCACCCGGTATGCGATATTGGCCACGGCATCGCCATCCGTATCGATCTTGAGCTCGTACAGCGCTTCGGGTGCGAAGGGCTCGGCAGTGGTGGGCCCGGGAGGATTCTGGCTGGCAGACGGATGCACGTTCATGATGAAGATCGACTTGCTGCCGTCCCCCGGCTTGGGAAATGCATACAGATCGGTAAAATCCAGGCGGGCATCCCCACGGGGAAATCCAAAGTCGGGACCGGAATAGTGATGCGACATCGATCATCTCTCATTTGAAGAGGTAAACCATCGCCTCGACACACTCGTTCAGAAGCGCTTAGCTCTACTTCGCCAAAGCCGATGGCAAGATGCCCGAAGTTCGCGGTTGAATGTTTTCACCGCTTTGGGTACGCCGTGAACACATAAATCAAGTTTGGCGTCCTTACTTCTTCACCGGTTGGTTCCTAACCGACCGCTGGGTGGCGACGAGGTGTGACTCTGCCAACCGCCTTACTGGCCGGACAGGCGCTTACCGAACGAAACCGCGTACGCCGGGGAGCGAAACAGTAAGACGGGGTCGTTGGTGGGGGCGATGCCATCAGCCATTCTCAAGGGGTCGAAGTTGATCGGCTCACAGGCCATGCCCTTTTGTTGCGGCGTCGCCTGGGTGATGGTGAGGGTGCCCGCCGTGAAATGCTTGCGACTCTCCGGCCAGGCCAATGTCGGGTTGTCCTCCGGGTCGCCGGGCTCGCCCACGTAGACGATCATGTCCCACACCGCCGGGCCCTTGCGAGTGCGCTCGATAAGATTCTTCTCGAGGAAGTCATGGGGTGCCGCCTTCATTTCCGCGGCGGTCATCTCTTTTGTGCCATCGCGGGGGACGAAGCGCCACCTCACCATGTGCTCGGTGCGTTTCGCATCGATGAATTTGAACGTGTGAATGCTGAAGTACGTGGCCTGATAGTAGTTTGCCGTCGGCGTGTGGTGGCTCGCCAGCTCGGTCCCAGCCATCGCGTCGGGATGCGTAGCGGCATAGGCTTTTAGCTTCTCGGGGTCGGGCTGGCCCGTCTTGGGATCCGGCTTCGCGGCCAGGAGGAGATCGCGGAAGGAGGCCGGTGACGCCGTGGCGAAGATCGGCGCGTCGATCATGGTGATGTGCTGGAGGGCGCCGCCGGGAAGAGTGAACTCGAGCGCCATGCCGCGCGGATTCGGCGCCGCGTCTGGTGCTTCGGCATCGCCTCCCCCGAGTGAGAAGCGCGCGACCACAGGGATGGTTTTGCCCGAGAAGAGTGCCGAGCGGCTGAGGGCGGCCGCGTCAGCCGTCCCGACGAACTCGCCCGCCGCGCAGAGGCCTTTGGTGTGGTTCCTGCGCTGCCCGGGGTGTACGCCGAAGTCACCTTCGAAAGCGTCGATCATTTGCGGGGCGGTGATCTCGGTGCTATCGGCTGGCGCCCCCAAGGCCAACATGGGAGCGCTGGAGGCGGCTGACGCAAGGGCCAGGAACGCGAATCGCGCGCCGCGGGGGAGAGAAGACGATTTCATTTCGGGAGACCTCCTTCAATGGACGAGGTGGGTGGTACTGTTCGGCTTACGAACTTTACGCTTCGCGTGAAGTCGAGTCGATTGTACGATGCTGTCGGTCGATACTCTGGGATCAGCAGTCGCGCCGCTCGGATTTCCAGCCGATCGATTGGATGAGCTTGTGATTCGCTCGTGTCCTGTAATGCGCACCCTTCGTGGGGAGCGCTGCCTGGACGTCACAGGTTCAGATCGCTCAGCCCCGGATGCTCATCCGGCCGGCGGCCGAGAGGCCAGAAGAATTTGCGCTCCGCCTCCTTGATCGGAAGATCGTTGATGCTCGCGAAACGATGAGTCATGAGGCCGTACTCGTTGAATTCCCAGTTTTCGTTACCGTAGGCGCGAAACCAATGTCCCGAGTCGTCGTGCCACTCATAGGCAAATCGCACCGCGATGCGATTGCCTGACCAGGCCCAAAGCTCCTTGATGAGCCGATAGTCCAGTTCCTTCGCCCATTTGCGAATGAGCAATTGGCGAACCTGGTCGCGTCCGATCGGAAATTCGGTGCGGTTGCGCCAGCGCGTGTCTTCGGCATAGACAAGCACGACACGATCCGGCTCACGCGTATTCCAGGCGTCCTCCGCCAGGCGCACCTTTTTGGTGGCGGTTTCATTTGGGAAAGGTGGCAGTGGCGGTCTTGTTTCCATTGTGAGTTTCCTTAATCAGGATCCGACATCAATCGAATGAGGTTATACGGATGCGATGATGGTCGTGGTTCTCATGGCAGTGAAATCCGTTGGAGTTAACGAACTACGCTAACCGCGGCGTCGAAGTAATATCCGGCGCCCCGCTCGGTCCGGATGAAGCGCGGTTGCGCGGAATCCGCTTCTATCTTGTGACGCAGTCGCTTTATCTGCACGTCGATCGAACGGTCATACACCTGCGCGATGTGCAAGCGAGTCAGCTCGAGGAGCTGGTCGCGCGTCAGGATTCTCTGGGGCGCGGACAGGAATGCACGTAGCAGGTTGAACTCCCCACGCGAGAGCTCCACAGGCGTGCCCTCGGACGACGTGAGGCGAAACAAACGCACATTCAGCTCCCAGCCAGCAAAGCGATAGGCGCGTATCCTGTTGTCGCGCGCACCGGCATTTGCGTTGACTCTGGATCGACGAAGGACGGCTCGAATTCGCGCCAGGAGCTCACGTGGCGAGAAGGGTTTCGTGACGTAGTCATCGGCGCCGAGCTCGAGCCCCATGACGCGGTCCGCTTCTTCGTGCCGCTCGGACAAGACGACCAGCGGCATGCTCGAAGAATCACGTATCGCTTTGGTAAGCTTCAGACCGTCTTCGCCCGGCAGACCGGGTTCCAACAGGAGCAGGTCGATGCCCTCACGCCGAATCAATTCGAGCATCTGCTTGCCGGTATTGACGGCGGTCACCTGGAAGTCGTTCTCCCCGAGGTAGTCGCTCAACTGGCGGCACAGCTTGATGTCGTCGTCGACGACAAGCACATGGAAGCTTGAAGTCTGCGCGGGGGTGTCCTCCACCGCCAGTTGGTCCAGGCACGCCGGCGCGTCCCCTAGACGAGGCATCCGCTGCCGCGCCCTGCCACTGGCGCCAGTTTCGCCGCTTTCGATTGGCGTGGTGGACTCCATGTTGAAGAACTGTCCGTTGCGCATATCCAATTTAATCCGCTGCGATCGAGTGCGATATACAGGTGCCATCAGACCAGAAGCGTGGAGCCGAATCTATTGGACGATGGTATGGGTCGGTACCTTGGCATTACACAAGTGTTGCTGCCGGCGCGGGGCACGTTGGTGTTGACACGCGGTGCATACCGACACCAAAGTATGATGTGCGTTCGCCCGTAAAGTGGCTATCCTCGTGCCACGGCGCCGGTCAGGTCTCCAGGCCTCTGAGTGAACCCACAAGACCCAATCGTTTTCATCGTGGATGACGACCGTCGGATCTGCGAAGCGTTATCTGAGCTTCTTTCGACCTTCGATTTGCACGCGGTCACGTTCGGTTCGGCGGCTGAGTACATCGCGTATCCGAAGCTCGACGTGCCGGCTTGCCTTATTCTAGATGTCGAACTTCCGGACATCAACGGACTGGATCTCCAAAGCCAGACCGCGCAGGGAAATCACCCGCCAATCGTGTTCATCACAGGCCATGGCGACATCCCCACATCCGTGCGCGCGATCAAGGCAGGCGCGGTCGACTTCCTGACCAAACCGTTCAGTGAGGCAGACCTGATGCGGGCGATCCATGCTGCCATCGCGCAGGATCGCGACGCCAGGCGGAAGAGGACCGAGTTGGCGGAGTTGCGCCAGCGCCTTATGTCCCTGACGCCACGCGAGCGCGAGGTCCTGCCTCTGATCGTGAGCGGCCTTCTCAACAAACAGGCCGCGGCCGAGCTAGGCATCAGCGAGGTCACGCTCCAGATTCACCGCGGCAAGATCATGCAGAAGATGCGGGCCGGATCGCTTGCCGAGCTGGTACGAATGGCAGGGATGCTCGAGATACCGATGACCCACTCCCGGCGGGCGCAATGAGAGGGGCATTGTCCCGATTGCGCTTCCCGGATCAAGCACCGGCAGGCAGCGAATGATCGG